>Ga0102863_1000147_pt1 | contig 20725 bp, 21 predicted proteins | sample Colrivmet1449A02_FD_78451 | JGI IMG/M metagenome (GOLD analysis project Ga0102863, IMG submission 78451) | Estuarine microbial communities from the Columbia River estuary - metaG 1449A-02 | ecosystem: Environmental > Aquatic > Marine > Intertidal zone > Estuary | place: USA: Columbia River...
GGTATTTTTGAACCATTTCTTTTCCAGCAACACCTTCAAGGTACTCATACCATTCTCTTTCTTTCCACATTCCTTCGGAAATACCATTCCAAAGACGTCGTTGAAGTGGATGGTCTTTGTTTTTTCTACGGCACTCAACATAATTAAATCGATGATCTTCATAGTCTTTGCTCCCAAGTTCGAGCATCTTTTCACGCAAATAACAAACAAGACTTATACGCTCTGCAGTTTCATCTTGCAACACAATAGGTGTATTGCCATGAATGTACTCATGATTATTTACGAGCAGCAGATCACCTGGTCGTACATTCACAGCAATACGAACTTCTGGAAGAATCAGATAACCACCAGTGTAGTTACCATTGTTTGATAGGACGAGAAGATTGCTCAATCCATTTGTAAAGTCACCAGCGTCTCGATGCGCTGCTGTTCGGAATGTCTTGTTCACAGTGATTGTGGTGAACACAGTATCAGGAACTAGGAATGCTGGATCAATCTTATCTGCAGCAGCGCGTTGCGCAGCATGACGTTGTGGAAGTAACTCAGCAAAGCCACGATCAAGTGTTTGTAGAAACGGAAATGACAATTTGAATTTGTCAAACGAGTGCTGTGTATATGCAGTGGCACGACCATATGGAATACGAGGATATCGATCGAACCAACCAGCAATGCCAGAGTTTACTTGATTGGCATATGTGGTGTCAGAGATGTATTTGTTTTCAACTGCAAATGCTTCTTTCTTTCTTTCAGCAACAGACAGTTTGATGATTTTTTCTAACCACTTTTCAAAATTAAACTCATCTTGTTTGACAAGAGCAGATAACCAAACAAGACCACGAGTAGACTCCACATCTTTGTAACGCTCTCGAAGAACTCTAATTTCTTCTTTGATGTCGACTTGGATTACTGTATTCTCTGCTTCTTTTTGCAATAAATCAAAAACACGCAATTGAAATTCAGTTGCCCATTCTCGACCACCACACTTCTCACCTTTTGGTCCAGCAGCAAGTCCACGATTCTGAGTTGGTGTGGCTGCTTCCCTCAAACCAGCATAGGCAGCATCTTGCTCTTGTTTAGAGAAATAATTTTTACGGAACTTAAATGCAATGTTATCTTCATCTTCACTTCTAAGATAACAATCTGTGTCTTCATTGATCACAGTATCAAAGTGAGACTCATCTAAAAATTGACCGAGCAATTTCTCACAATCAATTTTCGTTTTTGCAATGATGATATTTGCCATGATAATTCCTCCTGCTCATGACATTATATATGCAAAGAATTCAAAAAGCAAACTATGTATTTTCCGAATCCCAAATGAAACTGTGGGGGCATTGCACCCCCACAGAATGATTCACATTTTTAGAATTGCCAGATTAGGCATTCATCGGAACGCTGATTGCATTGCGATAGAGAGTCTTGCGAGCGCGACCAATCTGACCACGATCGAAATACTTCTCGAACTGCTCGCTCGGAGCGCCAAGACGATAGGCAATCGTCTTTTCGCCACGGGAAGTGGTGACACGATTTGTGTACACGCTCACACCGTTGTTGCGGAGACGATAGACGAGATCAGCAACGTTCTCAACCTTGAACAAGGCACGAGCCTGTCGCGTGGTCACAGTATTGCCATCAGCAAGATAATCATACATCGAATAAATAGCAGACATATTAACACCTTCAACAAAATACCCCATCAATAATATCGCAAAGTTGGGGCTTGCCTTGCGATATACCATTTATTATATACTAACAAATGGCAAAAGTAAACTATTGCTTACCAACTTGATTGATACTCAATCCACCAACCATCTGGAAGTGCAAGAACACGATCAATGATCTCAATCGTGCTTCGAAGATCATCGAAATATCCTTCATCAAGTTCAGCGCTGCCAAAAAAGAATCCTTCAGTTGGTGGCAAGAGTTCTTGGGCAAGACTATTGTCAGCCAAGACTTGTTGGCACAATTCGTGTAGTTTGCCTAATTCTTCTCGACCGACGAAATATGCTTTACAATCATCGTTGCCTTCTTGAATATTCTCCACAAACCAATTATGAATTGCGTTTGCCTTTCGCCAGTATCCAACCTCAGCAGTCACTTCCTTGAAGTGGAATTCACCATTTTTCAAATAATCCTTCAACTCAGGAAACAATTTCACCATTGCTTCTTTCGTTTTTTTATCTGCTTTGTTGTAATCAGAGAGATACTTCGAAGCATTCAAATACATGTCAAGACCCATGACGTTCTCCAAAAGTTTCCATCCATTTTATCACAAGATCGCGAGCCTCATACTTGCTAACACTAAAAGCATCAGCAACATACGGTGCGGCACCAAACATATTGATTGCACCAGACTCACGAAGATCATCCAGAAACACATTCACTTGTTCTTGCAATGTCATATTCATATCCTCGATTAGAACGGAAGATCGTTGATATTACGATCGATCACCTTGCGAAGAGTACTCTTCACATGATTCTGAATTTGCTCCTCGCTCATACCAGCGAATTGCTCAAGTTCTTCACGATTAAAATTGGCTTGCTGAACTTGACCCTTATACTTGAGATTAAAAGTCACACTGCCATCATTCATTTCATGATGCACAGTGAATTCTTCTGAAGCAAAAGCAGGAGGACTTGCATCTGCATCAACCTTCGTGTACAGATCCAAGAACGCAGTCTTGGTGTCAGCATCGAATCGATTCAAGCACATCTCAATTGCCTTCAAGCGATTGTTGAAGATAGAGAATGCCTTACTGATATGCACAAGACGACGAGTCGAGATGACTTCATCAACCGCACCATCAGCAAAAGACTTGCGGATGACTTCAGCCCACGTGATCAGACGATCAATGAACGTCGTGTCAGTGATATTCAGGACAGCGAAATTCTTCTCAAGAATCTTGCGCTCAGTATTGGCTGGCGGATACTCTTGCTCAACAGTGATCGCGAAACGCTCGAGGAATGCTTCATTGAGCAAGTTTGTACCGATGAATCGACCATCGTCGCTGCCTTTGCCCTTCGTGTTCGCAGTCGCAATCACGTTGAAGCCAGCAGCAGGGTGGACGACTTCACCAGTCTTCTTGTCAAAGTATGGCTTGCCTTCAAGAATCGGCTGCAAGCACAGAATGTCTTCCGTGCCGAGATCACACTCGTCAAGCAAGAGCACAGCACCACGACGCATTGCAGTGATCACTGGTCCTTCACGACGGATCGTGTTTCCGTCAACCAACTCATAGGAACCAATGAGGTCAGACTCATCAGTGCGTTTGGTGATATTGACACGGATCAACTCACGCTTCAAGAATGCACAAACCTGCTCAATCATCATCGTCTTGCCGTTACCAGACAAGCCAGTGATGTAGATGGGATAGAAGATTCGCGACTTGATGATGTCACGCATGTCGTTGTAGAATCCGAACGGAACATACGTTTCGTTGCGGTCGGGTACAAATGACTCGGTGACATTTTGCGCACGACGAGAAGCAATGTTCACAACCTGCGCGACCATTGCGGCTGCGGCAACAGGTTCAGCAGTTTGTTTCGGAGCAGAAGTCACACAACCAACATTCTTCGGAACGATACTGAATTGACCACGACCAACCTTGCGCTCACGCAAGATAAAGTATGGGAAATTCTCAACTCCATTCTTCTTGTTTTCGCAATAGGAATTCAATTCCTTCAACGAGATCACATCCTTGTCGAAGTGCGCATGCAACTTCTCAAGAATCTCAATCTTCGCGCTCATATCGTAATTCGGCTTTCTCACATCAGACTCCATTATCAATCTATAGAACTATTATCGCTGAAAAGTACACATTAAACAACAGTAAAAACTCTAATAGAATCAACAACTTACGCAACTGCCAGTTCTTCAGCCAGTTTCGTGAGCAGGAGACGATTGCTCTTCTTGCTGCCCACGTTCTTGGAGAACTCGCGAGCCATCTTGTTTTTGTTCATATCGCTAGTGATGGCAAGTTTGTCGTCAACAATGTTGGTGCTCGGGAGACCAACATAGAAATACTTGTCATAACCAAGACGATCAACAACAAAGTAATTGTGCTCGCGGAAAGTCTTTTTGGCAACATCTTGCTCAATACTAGACTTGTCGCTGACAAGATACTTCACATCACGCTGAATGGCTTTCTTGTTGCCAACATAAAAACCAATATGCTTACAACCAGTCACGTCAGCAACCAACTCCGTGATCGCAGGTTGCATCGTATGGTAATTTGACAACTTGACTTTCTTCTTGGTCTTTTTGTCGATGAAATACACCACAGACTTGCGACGATCATCATAGAAACCAGAATCATTGCTCATCAGAGGATACGAAAGATTGCTGCCACCGTCACCGTCAGTCAGATACACAACGTTGCAAACATTCAACTGATGCTTGTTCTGGAACGCAGTAATGATTCCGCGAGAAGCAAGCAAAGTCTCGAGAAACGGAGTGCCGTTCAAGCCAAAGCCAGAAGTGTCCCAATCGTATCGCCAACCACCATGATCGTTTTCGTTGGAAGTGTAGTCATATGCACGACCATACTCATTGGCAACAACGCACATCGCATTGAACGCACGACGATACTGAACAGGCGACAAAGAAGAACCAATCAGATGTTTCAGATGGAACCATGTATGACTCATTGTCATGTCAACTGCACGGTTCGAAACAAAACGATTTTTCGACATCATCTCGTGCAACTTCTTGTTGCCATAAGCATCGTCGCTGAAGCCATAAACTTCAAACGGCACTTTGGCAAGTTTACAGAACGACGCAAGCACAAGCATCTGCTCAATCGTATTGCGGAGAATATCAGACATTGAACCAGACATGTCAACGAACATGATAAAGCCATGATTCTTGCCCTTCGGCACAACAGTGATCTTCTTGAACAGATCATTGCTGAAGCGATACTTGTGCAGCACATTCATGTTCAATTCACCAGTGCGAGCAGTCTGCGTTCGAGCATACTCATTGGCTTTCTTGCGCATCTCGAATTCTTTCAAGATATGCATAATGACTTTCTTGTTGTTCGTGTTGAATTTGCGCACACACTTCTGAACAACAGTATCGTAAGAAATCCCATAGCGACCATAGGTGCGATTCGGATCAGCAACTTGTTCGCGGAAATATTTCTCAAGATCATTCACAACTTCCGTGTTCGGAAGAATGATGTTCTCAAGAACAGCATCTGGCAACTCATACATGAAGATTTTGCCAGTCTCGTTGACCAATTCCTGCTCACGCTGACGGAAACTGCGGTCAGTTACAGACTGCGGCTCATCGTCATCTTCTTCAGGAGTGTCGCCACCAGAACTGTACTGATTGTCGTCAGAATCTTCTTCATCAGACTCAATTTGATCTTGTGAATCTTCAGCGTCAGTGCCATCTGATTCTTCGTCTAGGTCAGAGTCATCGTTACCGTCGATGTCATCTTCATAGTCAGAATCATCTTCGGCATCATCATACTCGCCAGAATCTTCTTGATTCTCTTGACGTTCATTGCGCATCTGCTCTTGAAGGTCTTGCTGATTCTGAACCTTGTTTTGTTCATTCTGCTTCGTGTAGTCGTACACACGTCGAGCAATATCAACAACTTGATCCCATGTTTCAGCAGCCTCAACTTCGCGAACAATCTCGCGTTCAATGTCATTGAATTCAACAATGACATGCGAACCCATCTTGAAGCGCAGGTTGATGCGATCAATCAGATTGAGTTTGCTGAGGTCTTCGAGTTTCTTGATGCCGAAAAAGTCGCGCTCATACAATGAAGCATATGCACGCGCAAAAGACTTGGACAGTCCAGGGAACTTGCGCTTGACCAGTTTCTCAATGCGAGCATCTTCGATGACGTTCAAGAAATCTTTGAATTTCTTTTCCGTCGCAGCAACTTCATTATGCCAGCCCTGCTGCGGAGTGTTCAGAGCATGACCAACTTCGTGACCTGTGAGTAGATCATACAAGTCACCATCCATGTCCTTCCAGACAGGAAGAACCATCGTGCGATTCTTGAGGTCGAAATATGCTGTCTTGACGCTCTGGTGCGAGACTGTAATATTTTCGCTCGCCAAGAGTTTGGCGAGGATCGACTTGGAAGCCTGTAAATTCGTTTTCATACATCCATTCTGCTATAGAAAAGCCGAAAAGACAATACGAAAAAACTCTAATAAAATCAACAACTTACGCAGCGGTTAGTCTAGACATCTTTTTCAGGTTGGTTTTTACCTTTCTCTTGGCTTTTTCTAGGTTTATCGGACTAATTTTATCCGTATATACAATTCCATTCAAGTGGTCAATTTCATGCTGAACGCATACAGCAGTCAATCCATCTAACTGCTTCTCAAGAACTTCTCCATATGCTGCTTGAAATCTAACTTTGATATGATTTGAGCGATTGCATTTGATATACAAACCTGGATATGAAAGACACCCCTCTGAATATTGAGCAGGAACAAGACTACTTTCAATAATTTCTGGGTTAAACATCAACCATGCTTCACTGCCCATATTGATAACACAAACTCTGTCTTTAAGTCCAACTTGATTTGCTGACAAACCAAGACCACCATATGCGGTCATCGTCTCAACTAGTGAGTATGCAATGTATTCTGCTTCAGAACCTTTTCTGTTTTTAAAGTCCCATGGGATAGTTGGTTGACGTAGAATTGGATCGTAAAAATCGACAAGTTTAAGAACTTCATATTCAATTAAATTGCCATTTACATATTTTAAATTTCTTGCCATATTAAATTACCACTTGTGAAAAATTCTTTACTTTACCAAATCGAATTGTATGTTTGAACTTATCAACCATCTGATCAGTCTTGTGAGTGATCACAAAGATGTTTGTGTTCTCATTTAGCATATTTATCAACTTCATAAATTCTTCTGTGCCATTGATGTCAAGAGAACCATCAAAGACCTCGTCGAAGATGAGCAGATTCGTATTGACACTGTTCTTTAATTTGGCGACCGACCTCCATGTAAACAACAGTGCTAGATCAATACGTTTCTTTTCACCCTCTGAGAAGTTTTCATAACTGAAATCATCTCGGTGACGAGACTTGATGGTCTCCTTGAACTCCTCGTCAATGTTGAAGTTGACAAAGAAGTCCATCGCAGCCAAATACTTATTCACCAGTTTGTTTATAACTGGCACGTACTGCTTAATGATTTTCGACTTAATCCCGCCATCTTTAAGCAACTGCGCGACAATATCATAATGTTGTGTTTGTTCAGATACTTCTTTTCTTTTTTCGTTGAATGATTGTAATGCGTTGAGTAATTCTTTTGATTGCGCTTTAAACTCTTCACTCATCGCTGGTTTGTTTTCTATTTCCTCAATTTCTTTTTCAAGTTTTGCCACATACTTCCTAATCTGACTGCAAGAAGTGTTAATGCGCACAAGATCTTGTTCAAGAGACTTGAGTTCTTTTTGAGTTGTTTTGATGGTATTGATTCGCTGTAGAACGGCATCGCTTTCTTCCTTTAGTTTATTTAATCCTTCAGTTAGTTCTGTGATTTTAGAGTTGCACGTGTGTACTTTTTCTTCTTTGTTATTGATAGCCTGATCGCAGGTTGGACAAGTCGAATTTACAGAATAAAACTCGATGTCTTTCTCGAGTTTCTGGATATTCCCTTCGATCTTGGCTTCAAGATTGTTTAGTTTACTAAATCTTTTGTTTGTAAATTCTTCATCTGAAGTTTGAAATATTAAATCGTCAATTTGTTTTTCTTTTTGTTTTGCTTCTGTTTCTAGCGCAGAAAATGTTGTTTTGTTTTCAACAATCTCTTGTTTCTTTGCTTCTACAATTTCCTTTGTATTTTTCTTCAATTCATCAAGATGCTTCTTGTGTAGATCAATCTTACCTTTGACTGCATCAATCTGAATCTTTAATCGTGATGCTTCTTCTTTGAGTGAGTTTGATTTTGTTTTCACAATCACATTCATTGCAGAGAAGATCTGAATATCAAGCAAATCTTCAATCACTGCTCGACGATCTGCCGCAGACAGTTGCATAAATGGAGTGAAGTTGGTTGAACCAAGGATAACAATTTGCGTAAAGGACTTGTAGTTCATCTTGAGAATAAGTTTCTCAAGATGATCTTGATAGTCTTTTGCTTTGGCATCTTGATTCAACAATTCACCATCACAATGAATCTCGAATAAATTTGGTTTGATGCCACGAATGATTTTATAATTTTTCTTGGCTATGTTAAATTCAATCTCAACGACACAATCTTTTTCATTGATTGAGTTCACAAGTTGCGGCTTGTTGATGTTTCGGAATGGTTTGCCAAACAAACCAAATGTGATGGCATCAAGAAAGGTAGACTTTCCTGCACCATTCTCACCAACAATTAGAGTTGTCGCGTTTTCATTCAGGGGAATTTCAGTGAAAACATTTCCTGTTGACAAGAAATTCTTATAACGGACAGATTTAAATATAATCAAGCAGACTCCATCGCAATCGCTTCGTTATATACATCTCGCAGAACGCCTTTAATTTTATCGGATTCCACAGGTAAAGACAACCCATCAACATACTTATTCAAAATTGTCATTGTGTCCTCTGCCTGATTGATATCAACATCAACCTCTTCTGTGATCTCTGTAAAATCTTCAACAACAGAAACTTCGATTGGAGAGACCTTTGCTAAATGATCAAGCAATGTGTCAAGCAAAAATGCATTACCTTTCTTTTCAACGACAATCTTTACATACTTTCCAGAGTAGCATGAATAATCCTGCTCTACAATGTTATTGTAAAACAATTCATCATCATTGTATTTCATCTTATAGAACATTCGATAAGGATTTGAGATGAATTGTAATTCACGTGTTTCGGTGTCGAAGATATGAAAACCTCGTTCATCATCGTAATCTGCCCAAGTCATTTCACCTGGAGTGCCAACATAAATGATGCTGCCATTGTTGCTTTTATGATGAAAATGTCCAGACAAAACAAGATCGTACTTTGATAGCACAGAAGCATCCATGCCTTCGTGACAGACATTGCCACGATCCATTTCAAACCCTTGCAGTTCGAAATGACCAAAACAAACATGATTGGCGCTTTTCTTAATAAAATCTAGAACTTCTGCTTCGTTGTCTTTACAGATCCATGGGATAATATCGATCCCCCACTCATTATCAGACGATGGAGAATCATAAATGCAAATGTTTTCGTACTCCTGCAAAAGTAATTGCGGAGAATTTACTTCTAGTGTATTTTTGTAGGTGATGTCGTGATTGCCAAGTAAAGTATAAAACTGAATGTTCTTCTCTTGCATTATATCAAAAAAATAACGACGGCAAAGAGCAAGAGACTGAAAAGAGATATACTTCCGACGATCAAATAAGTCACCCAACTGAAAGACGGTGGTAATTCCATGTTCTTGTAAATAAGGAAAAAAGACTTCCTTGTAAAATTTCCTGTACAAATTATGAAAGGCGATCGAGTCACCTCTCATCCCAAAATGAGTATCACCCAGAATTGCTATCTTCATCGACGAATTTCTCCAATCCTACTTTTTTCGCTTTCTTTTGGAGTCTTGCGTTTTCATAGTTTGAGATGAACTCTGAGATGTTTTCGTACAATTCGAATTGTCTAAAAGTACCATCTTCATTCTCATTGAGTTCGAACTCGTCGAGTATTCCAGCAGTTTCAGTTGATTTGTATTTAACATATAATTGCTTTTTCTCTTTTTGAATGCGACGTAAGAATGCATAATATACTATTTGAGTGAAATAGGCAAATGGATTGCTTGATTTCGCGGGGTCAAAATTGTCAACGTACATAACACAATTTTCAATCGCATCCGCGACCATTTCGTCTCGAAAAGTATAAGATAAAAAGTTTGGTTTGTGTGAAAGATTCTCAGCAATCTTCATAAAACATTCAGCCACATATCTTGGGATTTGTGGCTTTGGTTCTCCAAGACGTTTTGCTTTGCGTATTGCTGTGCGATACGCAGTCATTTCACGAAGAAAATCTTTGTTATTGATATAGTGATTTTTTGCCATAAATTTAGTGTACTGGTTTGTCCTTTTTAGTTGCTAATGCTTCTAGAATTGATACGACTTTATCTTCTAATTCACTTGGATCTGCTTTTGTTCTTTTCTTTTCTGGGTTTTTTAAATTATGGATGTTATTGTAAAAGAAATCACTGACATACTCATACTGCTCATGAAATTCTGGTTTGACAGGCGTCACAAACATGATGTCTTCTGTAGGAATTTCAATCTCTCTAATTTCAATAACTGACTGTGGGAGATATTCCTGCATAGCAAGGACTTGCCTTCCTTCTTCAAAGTAGGTTTCAATTTCAATTCGTAGCGGCGTTTCAATCACAATGCATTCTTCTTTGTAAGAAACGTAACCAACCAGATCGTCTACACTGTTTTTAAGACGAACAAATTTTAATTCTTTTGGTTCTGTCATTAGTTTATCCTTACATTGTTGGATGTGAATGGAAACTTTTCTTCACTGTATATCTTCACTCTTTCCTCATAATGTTTCAATGTAAAATTGGTATATGGTCCATAACGTAAATCATCAGCAATATCGTACAAAGTTGCTGCTTCTTTGTTTTCACCTAGACGCAGTCCACGACCAATAGACTGTAATGCTCGAATCTTACTCTTTGTTGGAGAGGAGAATATAATATTATGTAGGTTGCGGATGTTTACACCAGTCGAAAACGTTCCGTAACTTGCCACAATGATCGCGTCGTTTTCTTTTTCAGTGATATGCCTCACTGCTTCACGATCTTCTGCCTCAACCCCACCATGAATAAAAAAGATTTTTCGATTCTTATCTAAATTTGTTAAGAAGTCGTAGAGAATTCTACCATGTTTTTCGACATAAGTAAATAAAATTAGAGTATTTCCTTTTAGATTAATCGCAAGATCAGTGATAAACTTATTACGACCTTCATGTTGCGTCAGGAAATTCATCTCATCAGGGTATGTAAATCCTTTGACTGACTTACAAACAGTTTCTGGGTATTTCAACACAATACACTTAATGCTGAAGTTGGCTAATTGCTTGCGCTCAATCAGTTCCTTTGTAGAAATAACTTTGAACGTCGGACCGAACAATCCTTCAAGAACGAGTTTGTTTACTTTGCTGTCATCCAATGTGCCTGTTGTGCCAATACGCACATCGCAGTTAACCAACTTTGTCATGATAGATGTGAGAGACTTGGCTTTGAACGTATGTGCTTCGTCGCCAATAATAAAATCAAACTGAGCAAAGTATTTCTTTGGCATCTCGTAAATACTTTGCCAAGTAGAAATGATTAAATCGCTTTCTGGAATTTTACTCTCGCCACCATAAATCTTTTGGCAATATTTGTCTACATCCCATCCATTATTGGATGAGTAGTTCTTGAAGTCAGAATGCATCTGTGTAACCAGATTAATCGTAGGAACAATCAATAATCCGCGCTTCTTACCTGTGTTTAGCAGGTGGCGAATCATCAAATAGATGATGAGTGATTTGCCCGACGCTGTTGGTGAAACGAGTACAGATCTCTTTTTCGTAAGTCCGACGCTAGATGCAAGATACTGATAATCTCGTGGCTCCATGGGGAGCGAAAGAGCACTCGCAAGATTTTTCGTGTCGATCGGATAGACTTCCTTGTCTTCTTCGTATTCATATGAATAATTCCTCATTTTGCAGAATTCTCGAACATATTTTTCGAGACCTGCATAAATTTGTTTGGTGCGTAGATTTAGGAGACGGATCTTACCGTCCCAATATTTATTTTTAAATGCTGGTGAAAATTGGTATCCAGGAGTTGAGAATGTAAAAAATTCTGACATCTCTTTAAGAATACCATCATCAGCATTCACTTGAATGTAGATGTTATTAACTTGTTCGACTTTAACATCACACATCAACGAGCACCTTGAATGAATTTCTCCCAATCCATATAAGCGCGTAACTGATATGTTCTGGCTTGCAATTCTTTCATCACATATTCACAGAACTTCGCTGATTCTTCGTGATATGATTTTTTGCGTTTGAGTTTGTTTAGATCATCATCACCATCAAGATATACGGAAATATCAGACTTGAGTGTAAAACGAAATGGCTCCCAACCAAGTTTGTCTAATTCTTCTTGATCAAGTTTGCCTGTGTAGTACATCCATTTAAGTTTTTTAACTCTATCATATTCAAGGGTTACTCGCTTCGCTGACAAATTGTGTAGCGACAAGTATTTGTTATACTTGTTATGAAGTAATGGAATACGGAGAATTTCTTTTCCTGGTTCTGTGGAATCAACATCGCTGTCTCTTTCCCACTGTTCCATGATTGATTCAAGAGGGGGTGTTTCGATTTTCATATAGAAAGAAAACAATTACTGGGATATATAATTTACCCCAAATCAATGAAAAAGACAAGCATTACAAAAGTTGTTCTTTGGATAGTTCTTCAGTATAATGAGTATGTCTGGTTTGATCGGGACACTCAAATTAACTCTATATCATAATAAGAGAAACGGAATGTCGCGTCGCTGACAATTGTATTCTCGGCTGAATCAGTTGAGTTAAACAAAATAGAACCAAGATTAACAGGAAACATGTCAATCAATTTAACGCGAAATTGTGCGTTGTTTTGGTTTGAAAAGATTGTCATGTAAGCATCAGAATATGCTGGAATATTTTTTGAGAATGTTGGAAGTGTTGATCCTGGAAATCGCTTAGACAAATTTTTGTATTCATCGAAATTTGTTGGGAATGTAATTCCTCTCATCCAATCATGAATCTCTCGCCAGCTGCGCAAATCTTCATCAACAAGAAACGTAACATTAAATGTATCATACATCAGTTTCTCGCCTGGATGATACAATTCTACGAATGGCGTATATCTTGGAACCTCAGTAAGAGAAACTCCTGGAAGATTTGCAGATTGACAGAAGTAAGTTACTGCAGGAAGACGATCAAATACCAATCGGAATTTGGTGCTTTGTAATAAACTTAGATTGCTTGGATTGCGTGTGAGTGCTGTCATTTCAGTTTCCTATATCACCCATTTTATTTAGGGAAATAAAAAGGGGGAGCATTTCTGCTCCCCCCGAGTCACATTGCCTTATTATTTTTATAAGTTTGGCAAATTATTGATTTACGTTGAGGATCTCAAACTTACGGTAGTATACGTTCGTGTTCGTGGTGATTGCACCAGCGAGTGAAGTATTTGTACCACCAGCGAATGGATTTGAAACCATGCCGTAGCGTGTCTTAAATCCAACCTTTGGTTGATAGTTGTCTGGATCAATTGCACGGACCATCTGTAGTGGTACATATGGGCAGTAGAACAATCCAGCGTCATAAGGAGATGAACCCTTATAACCAACAACAGCGTAGTCATATCCTGCGACAGAATATGGATCAACGTAGACCTTCAAGCGTCCGAATAGCGTACCTGCGAAGGTGTTGCCTGTATCGTCAACTGTTAGGTTTGTGTTGTTTGAGAGAGCTGAGTTGTAGTCAAGAAGACCTGTCATTGCTAGGGCTGATGCAACATCGGTTGAAACGATGAGGATATTTCCCTTGCCGCGACGTGTGTCCTTGGCAATCTTGTTAGCAGCTTGTTCAATACGGAAGAGAAGTGACTTGTACTTCTCAACCTGCCAACGTCCACTTGTGTCTGCATTGCTTGACAAGTTGAATGATGGGTTTGATACTGAAGTGATACCAACGTTTGCTGTTGCATAGACTGTACGAACAACTTCGCGGTTGATTTCTGCAAGAATTTCTGTTGACAAAATGTTTGTCAATTCTGTTTCTGCATCTAGACCGTGAATTGCCTTGAGGTCTTGTGCAAGTTCCATTGTGTAGGATGCTTGTAGACCGCGTGTCTTTGCTGTGACAGATACGCGCTCGATTGAGAACGCCATATTTGCCATGTTTAGTGTTTCAGCTGTTGCAGTTGCGATACCTACGCCAGTGTTGCCTGTTGTCCATGCAGCCAAGTTGGCTGTAAGTGTGGCTTCAATGTGTGAGGTGTTTGCTGCTGTACCAGCGTGCACTGTGTTTGCTTCACCGTAGAATGCTTCTGAACCGTTCATAGCACCATAGCGTGAGCGCATTGCAAAGATAAGTCCTGTTGGACCTGTCATTGGCTGCACACCGCAGATGTCATATGCCATTAGGTTTGGAAGTGCGCGACGGACCAATCCGATTAGGATTGGATCGAAGCCTTGAACGTTGCCTGATCCTGGTGCTGTTGGAGCAACGTTTACTGGTGTTGCTTCAAACAAGCGACCCATATTGGCAGCTTCTTCGTGAATGGCTTTTTCTTGATTCTCCAATACAAGTGCAGTTACTGCGCGCTTGTATGGATCAGAGATCTTTGGGAGTTCTGGGTGATCAAGAACTGGAGCCCACTTTTTTGCATGTGTTTCGTTAAGATACATTTTAATACTCCGTGGTTCTAATTATGTCACTTTGGGAGTGACTTTGAGATTGCACTTACATAACGACTCATAACAGCAGTTGTATCTACTTCAGGTTGTGGCTCAGACGTCTCTTCGGCAACCTTTACCTCACTTGTCAAATTTGTTTTTGCTGGGAAGTAGTTCTCGCGTAATACTGCGAGCTTATTATTAAACTCACCCTCTGAGGTGAACTCCACGCCCTCTGCGAGCGATTTCATTTTCTCAATCTGCACTTCAGTTAGACCTTCGCAAACCTTACGGATTGCTTCGTGTCTCTTTGCAACATTGAGTTGTTCTGTTAGTGAAGCAACTTCTACATTACGTGCTTCTGCAGCTTCTTCAAGTTCTGTGACGCGAACTGCAAGTTCTTCTGCAACGTCAACTTTCTCTTCTGGAATTTCAATATAGTGTTCTGCGAAGAGATTCTTGAGTCCAGAGATGAAGTCATCAACGAGTTCTGCACGTAGACCTGTTTCAATGGCAACAGCATTTTCTGTCATCCATTGCTCAACGACATAGTTTAGATACTCATCGACTTGTTCTGAGAGTTCAGACTTGATCTGCTCATATGCTTCGGAAAGAACTTCGTCGTTGTCAGAAATGACATCTTCAACGATCTTCTCAACACGTGATTGAACAGCTGCTTCGAAGATTGTTGTTGCTTTTGTGCGGAAATCTTCAGAAAGAGATTCGCCATTGAATAGCGCATCAACATCTTCCTTCATTGATCCCTTGTGCTTAGCAACCATTTTCTTCATCATGTCTTTCTTTGCTTCTGCAATTTCTTCTTCAGAAATTTCAGCAACTTCTTCAATTGCTTCTTCTGATTCTTCTGCTACGATTTCTTCTGCAGAGGCTTCTGTTTCTTCCATTGCATGAGTCTTAGCAGCCTTTGCATCACCTTTTGGTGTTGGCTTTGGTGCTTCTTTAACACCAGCAGCTGCTTTCTTACCGACGTCGCCGCCAGCTGGGTCTGTTACTGTTGCGCCGCCTAGATCTTCTTCTTCAGCTGGCAATTTTGCAGCTGGTTCCTTGCCTGCAGATGATAGTGAGGCTTTTAGAATTTCAGCAGCAGATTCTGATAGTGACTTTGACATTGTAGTAAACTCCTAAAGAGGTAATATTATTTATAAAATTTAAAGTTTTGACAAGAAGTTCTCAAAGATTTTCAATGAGATCTCATCAATTTGCTTTTGCTTTGCATTCTTAATTTGGTTATAGTATTCATTAATATCGATTTCTTTCACCTTACCATTGTCCCAAACCCACTCTTTACCTTCCATAATACCTTGAACGAAAGCACCTGGTGCGGATGGATCCGCCACGATATCTGCCGCTGTGGCTAGATAATAATCGTCTTGCACCACGTTGACACCACCTACTTCTTTAAGTGAGCCCATGCCACGTGACGATACACCAAGAGTAGCACCACCTTCCATTAGAGACTTGGCGATTTTACCCATTGGTGTTTCAAGAATTTTTGCCTTACCAACAAAAACATTTCCTTCTTGTTTTAGGCTTGTAATAAGGTGAGAAACACGATCTAAATTGATTGATGGTGAATCTGGATGACCCAACTCACCGAATGCGCGATTCTTTTGCACATACTCTTCATTGTAGCGACCTACTTCTTTTGCAAGAGTATCAGTCTTATACATACGACCGTTTCGATTAACTTTTTCAGCAACAAGGAATGGACCTTGAATAAAGAGTGACTTAACGCCATTCTTTTCTTCAGTCAATACTTTTACTGATTCAATTGTTTCTGTGATGAGTTTCATTTATTTTAACCCCAGTGATTTGCGTTTTCTAATTGAACGCTTTCTTTTAATAAGAGCACGTGCTGACTTTGCCTTTCTTTTAATCTTTGCTTTACGCTGAGAAATTCTTCTTCTCATTCTTTCAGCGGATGTCATGCGTGTGAGTTTGCCACCACGAATTGTATAACCTTTTACAGCTGAAACAACTTTGCGACGTTGAACTTTACCACCGCGAACACGTGCACGAATGAGTTTCTTTCTGCCCATTTTCTGGACATTTGCTTCAGCAATAATTTGTCTTACTGTTTCTGAAACTAAACTCATTTTCCACCAATAGTGAATTGGACTTTACTCAATGCAAAGTGTGCTGCTTTTTCAAAACCTTTTGGCGTTGTAAGCATATCAGCAAATTTCTTTTGATTCTCTGGATTTAATGCACCGTGCACCATATGAATGGCTTTTGCTGCACCGTGACTGACTTTTAATTTTGAACCATCGGCAAATTTAAAGTGTCTAGAATTCGATGTAACGTTGTCTTGTTGAGCAAATTTTGCAACTTGTTCAAGACTTTCCATTACATCTCCAACTTCTTCTGATACACCAACAAGTTCTTGTTCTGGACCTACGCTGCTATATGGAATTGTGAATGACAAATTAAGTTTATCATTCTTATACAATGCCACACGCTTTCCATCTGGGAAAATACGAACACCTGTTCTTTTTAGAACGAGCATCATTGGTGGATCAGAACCTAGTGATGCTTCAGTGATATATTCTGTTCTAGAGATTTCGAAATCTTCTTTTGCTACGTTTTTTGCAACAGCAGCGTATGAGCCTTGTGATCCATATGCTGCGCTTGATAATGCTGCATTATAACGCTGAAGAACATCGCGCTGATTCTTTGGTAACTTTGCAACATCACCCTTACGTTGACTGTTGATCATTGCCATTTTTAAAGTTGGCAAATCCGAAGAAGGGAGAAGTCCCCTTCTAACAAGACGAGCAACGTTTGCTAGATTACTCGGATTCTGCGGTTGCGGCTGCTTCGGCTTCTGCTGTTGCATCTGCGTTTGCTGTTCCATCAACTTCTTCTTGAGATTCTGTAGGTTCATCTACTGTTTCTTCTTTTGGTGTGAGTAGGGATGTTGCAATTTCAACTTTCTTTAATTCAAGAGCATCTGTCATCTTTGCAGCAACTTGAGCGTCGAATGCTGCCTTTGCTGCTTCTCTGTCGCCTGCAATCACTGCTGATACTAAATCTACCGTTTCCATATTAACTCCAATTATTTAGATAATTCTGATTTAAACATTGTATTTAAATCGTTAGGTGAAGAGCTGGTAACTCCAACGCTGCCAGCTGGTTGTTGCATTGGTTGACCAACACCAATAGGCTGCGTTGGCTCATCTGCAACTTCTGCTGCAATTTCTTCTTCCATTTTCTCGGATTCATCTTCATTAAGTTGTAAAACTTTTTTCTTAATCCATGCTTTAGAGAAGTACACTCCAACATATGGATCAATGAGCTGCATCAACTGCAAGCGAGAAGTCATGAGTTCTGATTCTTTGAGTTCTGAGAAGTTGTTGTCCTTCAAGAAGTCATAGTGAATCTTTTCTTTTAATTCTTGCCACTCTTCAACAGAGCAGACACCCTTGAGTGCAAGTTGACGTTCCATTAATTCATCGAATAACAAAGTGAATTTAGCGCGGAGGCGTTCAATAAACTTGTTAAATTTCAATTCATCGCGTGTGATCTCAGCAGCACGCCCCAACGTAAATCCAGTTTGCGATTCGAGACGAGAAACTGGAACGTTCAATGATTTGTATAATTTCTTTTCGAAATACTGGACGTCAGCCAATTCGCCAAGATTTTGACCTGATGGGAGAGTTGTGATCTCTGTGGACTTACCTTCACCGCGACGTGGAATCCAGAAGTCTTCCATCATTGACATGAACTTACGATCGTCTTTGACTTCACCTGTAACAGAGTCATATACAACTTTGTTACGAAACTTTGTCATAATGTCGCGCAAGTATTGCTCTGACTTGATTTTCGGCATGTTACCAACGTCGATGTAAAACACACGACGTTCTGGCGCACGACTCAAACGATAGATCACAACAGCATCTTCAACCATGCGCAACTGATTGAGTGGCTTGATTGCTTTGTGTAGGTGCGACAAGACAACTTGTTTCTTTGGATCCATCAAACCAGAGTTGATATTTACAACTGCGTCTGTTGAAATTTTAATTCCAGCATCTGTTGGTGATGCGATTGTTGTTTGACCAAGTGTCGTTGCTTTATCATTGTAGACATAAAACTCTTGTGTTCCTGTCACAACTTCAACGCCAGTTCTTGGATCTTTTTTCTTAAGAACATTGCGCACTTTTTTGATCTTGCGAGGATCAATATAAACGAGAGACTGAATACCAAGTTTTGCTTGCTTTTGATCAATCAATACTTGATAATACAATCTGCCGTCAATATACCAACGACGGAAAATATCATTACCTTCGTTGCTGAAGTTTAAAAGTTTGAGAACATTATCGAACTCAACACGAATCATATCTTTGATGTTGTCTGGTTGTTCTAGATCATCAAGAATAATTGTGACTGATTTACCTGTCACATCATGAACAACTGATTCATTGACAATGTCATCAATTGCAGACTCAAGTTCTGGTTGCATTGACATTTCGCGATAGCGAGTAATGAGATCGTTTTCAGATTTGTATGCTTGTTCTAGATCAAGATACGTGCCGAAATAGCCACCAGCGGTGATTGCTATTGCACCGTCATCAGATGTTGGGGCTGTAATGGCAGGTTGGACGTCCGCAGATTCTTTTCTGCGGACGATTTCCCAACCAAATAGGCTAATTGTTGCCATAAGTTGACTCCATGATAAAAGAAATGTTCAAAATTAAACCACTGATTCGGCTGCTGCTTCCCACCACTGATATGCAAATGTCACTGAATACTCTTCGATAGAGTCATTGTTGCCCCAATCTAGGTCAATCGGAGCAAGATCGTTTGGAAACAAACCGATGAATCTGTAAGTTTTAATTACATTTCCAGTTTTACCATAGTGTCGTACAACAGCATCAGCAGAGTAGGAAGCTGGGTTTGCAGCGCTGGCTTGGCGAGTATTAAATCTGTGAGAATTAATACCATTCATCCAACGTTCTAGCGCATTGCGGACAACAAAGTCTTCATCATTTAGAACGTTTACTGTCCAATCAGCAAAAGTACGATTGCCAGCAAACTTAATTTCACGTCCAAAGTATTGTACAGGAACAATACCTACTGTTGACCCTGGGATTTGCGCAGTTTTACAAACGAAATTAAACTTTCTAGACGCACCACCAGGAAGTGAAAATGATGGGAACACCATTTCCACTTCAAACAGATTAGGGCGTGCTCCATCGAACTGCATGTTTGCACGAAATTGAGATACATTAAAAGCCATTGTGTTCTCCTGACTTTATTCTAGTCTATTTATTAGAAGCGACCAACAATTTCATCGAACGCTACGCCACTGCGAACAGCGACGAAGTTCAACTGAATGAAGTTTACGCTTCTTGCTGGCTTGATATAGATGTCACCGATGAATTCGTTGCGGTCAATCACTGCTGGTGTATTGTTTGTTTCGTCACAAACACAGCGGAAATCGTAGATACCACGACGACCTTGTACATCTCTCAAGAATGGCTCAACAAGTGCCACGAACTGTGCTCTTGTAAATTCATCGTTGAATTCAAAGAGGCTAGAACGTGCAGCGCGAGAGATTGCCTTTTCAAGAACGATAAACAAGCGGCGAACATTGATACGGTCAAATGCACTTGGACGACCTTGCATTGTCTTGTCACCAAAGAGGACAACGCCTTCACCTGGGAATGAAACCACAGGATTAACGTCTTTAGCATAGAGTGTATCACGATCAGCAGCAGTTGGGTTAAATGCTAGTTTAACAACGTTGCGGATCTGACCACGATTTAGACCAGCTGGTGAGAACCATGGATCGCGTTGTTGATCTGTGCGGACACATAGACCAGCGACGTCAGCATTGAGTGGAACCCAACGATAGACGTCATTGTATTTGTCATACTGATACTTCCAACCAGAGTCCATGACACCGTAAGAAGATGCATCTGTTAGTAGATTGCGATAGTTTACAATCGCATCCGCAGAAGCATTAGTACCAATTACGTTTGCATTTGCTGGTGAAACGAAAGAGATGCAATCCTTACGTGCGCTTGCAACAGAAAGATATTTGTTAGCAACAACACGTTGATCGCTATCACTCAACCCTGCAGATTCACCACAGTCCCCTGCAAACATTAGTGAGATGTCATAGAGGTCTGCGTTCTTGAGCAGATCAAGAGCACCAGTAAAGTTTCCAACAACAGCTGATCCATCTGCACCATTCGTTAGAGAGAACGTGGTGTTTGTGGTATTTGCGTGTGAATAGAATGCATTACCTGGACGAGCATTTGCAGTTGCAATTGTAACACCCCA
>Ga0102863_1000151_pt1 | contig 20203 bp, 14 predicted proteins | sample Colrivmet1449A02_FD_78451 | JGI IMG/M metagenome (GOLD analysis project Ga0102863, IMG submission 78451) | Estuarine microbial communities from the Columbia River estuary - metaG 1449A-02 | ecosystem: Environmental > Aquatic > Marine > Intertidal zone > Estuary | place: USA: Columbia River...
CTTGTTTTAATCCAACAATTTGTTTAATGTTATTGATTTCTTCATTTCCAATTAATTGTGATATAGTAGCATCACGAATATTTAAACAGTTATGAGTGACAGTAAAATCATTGATTACAAATCTACTATTTCCATCAATTCCGATTCCAATATAATTTTCATTTTTAATTTCTTTAATTTTAATAATTCCAGTTGAATTTCGCATATTGTATTTAGTACTCGTAGAATTTTTACGTGGTAATACAGTTGGAATCATGCTTGTATCTCCTGATATTTTTATTCTATATGCTTTTGCATTCTCTCCAGAATCTTTATATGTATAATTTGTTTTTTTATCATTTAAACTAGTATAGAAACCTAAAGAACGTGATAAGTATACTATATCATCCACTAATTTTTTATGCTTAGTTGTTTGAGAAATTTCAATAGTTCCATCAGAAGCTACATAACCATCAGTATCAATAATACCAGCTAATAATTTTAATCTAATTTCTTTAGAATTAATTAAATATTCTTTTGGAATATGTTTATTTTTTACCAATTTATATTTTTCGAGTAATTTCTTCAAAGGTGCGTAACCTTTATTTCTAAAATTTTCAAGTGATGATATATGGTAAACATATTTACTATGAGACCCTTGTGTGAACTTGGCATCATTATTTTTACCCCATTCATTTAAATAATTAATAATCTCTGGATCATTTTTCCCATCGCAAGCATAACTGTAACCACTTTTACAACCATCTCCTAACCAAAGACCAAGGATATATGGATCTAATGCTACATCTTGATATTCCCAATTTACACATTCTCCTCTAATTCCTTTTAATTTTCGTTTTAATGATTCTGTTACGTTAAAATAATCTTGAATACATATATCAATAATATTATTATCATCGATATTTAATAAAAATTCTTCTAATTTTTTACGTGCTTGAATTATAACTGTATCATTCATCATATTTATATCACTTAATTTATAAGGTGTATATTTTACATCTTTATGTTTTCTTGTATAATGTTTTTTAAGACATTTAGTATTGATCATAATTTTACATTCGTTACATTGTACTTTAATTAATGTTGAAATTTCTTTTGCTTTTATATTTTTTGTTGTTTTATCCCAATAAATCGTTCTCCAATTATAATTTGATGGTACCCAGTAAATTTTTTTATGTTCTGGCATACATAATGTAAGTATATGTTCATCATTTACTTTATAACTTTCTCCCCTATCTTGGTGAACTTCATACATTTTACCATTACCTTTATACAAAGTTAATACAGTCCTTTTGTTCCCATCATCTCCAATAAGAGTATCCCCGATTTGTATATCTTTTGCCAATTTAATTTCTCCATTCCATAAAGGAATTTCTGTATCTTCTGAATTACATTTTCCTTTTAATGGAAAAACCGCATAGCGTTCTGGTCCAACAACTGATCTTCCCCACATTGCAAACGTTTTTGCTGAATCTCCTTCTGTTAAAATTAAAGTACATTGATTTGACCGTGCTGTTCCAGCCCAAAGTGCATCTTCAAGTTTAGGAATATAAATTTTATTAATTTTTTTACCATCTGTAGTACGACTTAATGCAGAAGTTTCTTTAAATTTACAAAATTCAACAATTTCATCTGTAATAGAGCTTTTATAAAGTTTATTAATAAATTGATCACTGACAGTAATTATACAACCAAAATCTTTTGAAGGTGTTGTTAATTGTTCTTTTGTTTGACTATTAAAACTTGGATTAGCTACAGTAGAACGTAAAAATACAAACAATTTGTCTTTAATAAAATTAGGTTTTAATTCTTTTAATTTTTTCTTATCTTCAAGCATTTTTTTATAACGATTAATAATTTGATAAAGAATATAATCAACATGTTTACCACCTTGAATAGTTGCATTTCCATTAACAAATGATACTTGTTCATATTGATGATAAGGTACTATAGCATATTCCCATGTATATTCTACTGTTTTACCATTATTATATTTAATACGATCAGTGTAAGATTCGTTTATAATTTTTTCATTGTCAAAAAAGTATCCAATATAATCAGTAAGTCCTTTACCATGTAAACGTTCACCATTTAAACATATTTGAACATTTGAATTAGTACAAGCAATACAATCTAATACTCGTTTTCTAATAAGAAGAATAGTATCATCTTCAAGACCAGTCATTTCAAAACGAGAGTAATCAGGAATAAAAGTAATTTTTGTGAAACTTTTTCCTGAATTATTTGTTATTTTAGGTTTTGTACGATTTTCCATATTGTCAGTAAATTCTTGAATAAAACGTCGTTTTTCATTACTGTCTATGGTTTCAATAACAAATTTTTTTGAATAAATTGCCGTACACTTTGCACCCAGACCGTTCGTACCCGCTCCAGTTCTAGTATCATTATCGTTGTAGTTGCTACCAGATAATAGATGTCCAAAAATTAATTCTGGTACATATATATTGTGTTCTTTGTGTAATACAACAGGGATACCTTTTCCATTATTCCATACGCTAATTTCTCCAGTTGACTGGTCGTAATCTATTTTAATAGTATTGACTGTTGGGTCACGAAAAGAATGATCTGTGGCATTAGTTAAAATTTCATCAAAAATTTTCATAAAACCAGGAGAATATTCAATCATTCGCTTTTTCATTTTAATAGTTCCATCTGAATTTTCATCTGCAACCCATAGTTCTTCTGTTTGTTTTTTAGTTGAACCTATATACATACCACTTCTATGCAAAACATGCTCTCTTTGTGTTAATTTTTGATATGTGTCTTCTATCAGTTTTGGCATTCTGTTAAAAATAATTAAATTATGTTTAAATTCAATTATTTTTAAAAATTTCATCACAAATGTTTATTTAACATGAATTAAAAATGTATATAATCAATATCAATAATAACAAATGATAAATATTAGGTTTAAGTGTGAAAATTTTCTTATTAAGAAAAGTTATTTCTTCTGGAAAAAGAACATTTGAACGTAAATGAGCTACAATATGATGTATGATTATACCTAATGGAATTATACCTAAATAATAAACCATTTGTTTATTTTTACATACCGGAATGATTTTTGATAAATTGAAATAATACTCTAATATAAATGCTGATATAAATGATATTGTAAGATCAAATAAAGCCATACCTGTACTTTTATTATTATAATATGGGAAATTTTCTAAATCTAATCTGTAAGATCGTAATTCAGTTAGATTCATATATGTACTTTATAAAATGTTTTTTATAAAATAAAAATGCAATTTAACTAAAATTTACCATTTGTGTTTCTTGTAAGTTGTAAATAATTTTTCTTCAAATTCATCAAAGAATTCTGTATAATTACAGATAGGACTTATATGTTTTAATTTTTAGTAAAATAAATACTTGTTATTGTATTTGGAAAAATGGTGGTTATTTTTAACTTTTTATAATTATAAAATTGAGAAGTTTGAATAAAATAATCGAGACACAAGTTATTTTTATGAGGTTTAAATGATATTGTTTTTAATGAATCATTAATAATTATATAGGCGTGTTTATCAAGTTTTTCATTGTAAATATACAACGTAGAATTATCTATAACTTTATATTGATCACCCCTATTTAATGTTTTTGTGAAATGCATAAATGTCCAGTATTTTTTGGTTACAATAATTTCAGATTTGTTTGTATTGTTTAAGTCATATTCAATAAGACCCCAAGCATTATAAGTTTCTACAGCTTGCCAATATATCCATGCTTCTGGTGATAAAGTTTTTAAATCACGGATAATGTGTTTACCAAATTCAAGACATTTTCCGAAATTATTTGATTCACCACAACCATATTCTGAAATCCAAATGTTTTTTTTTACAAACATTCTAAATATTTTTCGAATAATATTACAATCATCTAAATATAATGTCCATTTTTTATAATTTAATTTATACGAATGAACATTAACCTGATTTATTAATTTTTTTGGAGACCATAATTCCCATAATAAAGCAAATCCAACAGAAAATGAATCAGAACTTGAAATATTAATATTGTTATTTATGGCTTTTAACTTTTTAATAATTTTTCTTCTAGAAAACCAACTAAAATAACATCCTTCTTGTGTTCTATTATATGTCCAAAATGGATTACTAGGTTCATTAAATGGATCTATAGAACACACGGGAAATAATTTTATAAAATAATTATAGACGTCACTTAAAAATTGTGCATATTCTGTGTAATTTTCACTAGAGAGATTTGAAATACCAGGACGATCACAATATGTTTTTTTATTTTTAGTCATCCACCAAGGAGGACTATTTACAAAAAGTTCTACCGTATCAACACCACGTTTAATAGATTCTGACAAAATGTCTATTTGAATCTTATCATTTTTTAAATCGATATATTTTGAACCGTTATCTTTTAAACAAGGTACCATACCTCCTCGTCTCATATGTAAATCAGGATTGTTAGAATCAGTCCCACCACCGATATTATAACGTACTATATTAAGTCCTAAGTTAGCCTTATCAAAAAGAAGGTCGCATATTAAATTTTTAGTAAAGTCATCGTAATCAATGTTTGCCCACCAAGCTAAACTAGTACCCCAACCTCTAAATGTCATTAATGTTATATGTATATTTTTTTATTATGCCAAACGTAATTAATTTAATTACGTACATAAAAGTGAATTTTTTTATACCATTAATATATTAATATAAAAAATGGGAATATATTATTCAGCAGATGGATCTTCTTTTACATCTACACTAGATATACAACCTAAAACTTTTTTTAATAATGATTTAAATTTAGAGATGTCAGTGTCTGATTTTATACGTGTTTGCAATGTATTAAATGTTAAAAAAAAGGATACAATTGCAGCAATAATTATTCAAAAGTGGTGGAGAAATATACAAAGCAAAAAACATACAAATACAAAAAATAAGGAAATATTTTCTATATGGAATTTGTTATGGGTTTTATAGTAATAAATATTAAATAAATAAAAACAAAATTTTATTTATGTAATAATAAAAAATATTGTGTTTACCATTTTACCATTTGTGTTTTTTATAAACGGTGTATAATTTTTCTTCAAATTCATTTACAAATTCAGTGTAATTACAAATAGGACTATTAACAAAAGATTGTCTTACATCAGCTTTTAAATTGTGTAGTTTATCTAAATTTTTAGAGAAATATACAGCTTTATTAATATATTCTTCTTGAGATGTCGTGATGTATTCATCTAATCCACAATTTTTCATAAGTGATGTTGTAACATTTTGTGAATGATAATGTCTAACATTATCGAAAATAGTTAATACAGGTACACCCATCATTAAACTTTCACAACTTGTAGTTGTTCCTGAATAAGGAAATGTGTCTAAAGCAATATCTATTTTATTATAATCTGGAAGATGTTCAGTATAAGTATCAGAATATGGTAAAATTATGACTCTTTCTAATACTGATTTATCTTTAAATGTATCTAAAAATTGTTTTCTTAATTTTGGTGTTAAAAATTCTTTAGTTTTAATAACAAATCTGGCATTAGGAATAGCTTTAAGAATTTTTTCCCAAACACCTATAACCATTGAATTAATTTTATTATATCTATTAAATGACCCAAATGTAATGTAACCATTTTTAACAAATGGCTGTTCAGTTAGTTCTGGAATGTTTTCAATACCCATACTTGGAGTATATGCTAAAAATGTTTTATCCATAAAAATAAACTTTTCTTGATAATATTTTTGTGATCGTTCACTATCACAATATTTATCTGTAATTCTATAATCCATTGATCGAATACCACTAGAATTTGGGTATCCACAATAACTAATTTGAATTGGTGCTGGTTTTAAAACAAATGTGTCTAATCTATTATCACCAGTATGTGCAGACATATCAAACAAAATATCAATGTTGTCCTTTTGAATACGCTTTTTAAAATCTTCATTTGATAAGTTTTTAACAACAGCCCAATTGCATTTTGGAAACATACCTTTTAATTCTACTATTTTAACTGAATAACATGTAACATTAAATAAATCATAATTAATGTATTTCAAAATACTATGTAGGAAATATGCAACGGGATGACAAATAAAATCTCCAGAAACAAATCCTATATTAATTTTGACATTTGATTTAATTAAATCTGTTCTAGATTTAGAGTTTAAGATTTCCGTTTTAACTTTATAATCTGGGCAACCTACACGATAATCGTCTATTACAACAGGATAAATTTTGTTAATTGCTTTATGAATTCTTGCAATATACATTGGATCTTCAATTAAATGAGAAATATAATTAGAATCGAGTAATTTATTTTGATAAGCTAAAGATAATCTCGGTTTATATTTTAAAGCTTGATTATATCCTTCAATTGCACCAATAAAATCACATTCATAACATTTTGCAAGACCCATATTCATATACATACTTGCTATAAGCATATCTTTATCAACAGAAATATGAGCTCTTTTATAATTTTCAATACCTCTCATATAATGTTCTATAGCTTTATCGGTGAATCTTAATTCTGTATAAACAACACCAATTTGATTATTAACATCTGGATCTAAAGGATCAATATCATATGCTAAATTAAAATAATAAAGTGCTGTGTTTCTATCTTGAATTGTAAAATAAACACTTCCAATACCATTTAAACATTTTACTTTAAATTGTTTTAAAACACTTGATACTTGATCGTCTTCTTTTTTATTTTCCAATTTACAATTTGCTAATAATAAATCAAGGATGCCTATAGCTAATTTATAATGATATACACTACTATCTAATTTATTATTTCTATGATACATAAATCCAAGATTATAATGTAATTGATAATCACAAGGATCAACTACCAAAATTTGATTAAGAAGAGCAATATTTTCTTCAGCATTAGGGTTAAAAATAGTTAAATACAAGAATACTAATTTAAATAATTCTTTTGCACTTTTATGAAATGGTTCTAAATTTAAAGTTTTTCTTAAATGAGCAATGACAATATATAATGTATTTTTTTCATTTGTATTAAAATTACTTCTATTATTATAAAGACCTACTGTTCTTGTTAATAATTCTGCACTAATATAATATGTAGTTTTAATTTCTTCTTTATATCTATCTATAACAAAAGGATTTAATTCATCTAAATATTTTATTAAAACATTACATCTTTTAATACATTCTATATACTTATCATTATCTATTCGTTTTTCATTTGTTAATATTTGTTGAGCACTTTCATAAAGTTGTTTTAAATCTTTATTTTCAGATAAATATGTTTCAATATCATTTACAGTTTGTAAAAATGTAGAATTATTTGTTTCAGTTGATGTCATTTTAATTAACTTTAGTTTAAAAAATATTTTTTTTAACGTAATTACTTTTATAAAAAGTAATATCAAAAAGGGCTCGCGCCTGCAACGTCGTTGGTTGCGTTATTATTTAAAAAATGAATTTAAATACAAGTTTTATTATATATACATGAGTAATAGAGACTTAAAATGGTATCGTAATAGAGTTAAGATATTACTTGCTAAGCCTCAGCCCCCCCAGCGCTCCGCGGAATGGTTTAAATCTAGAAATACTAGAATAACAGCAAGTGAGGCGGCTAGTTGTTTATATAAATCTAAATCTACTTGTGAAGCATATGTTAACGAATTCAATATTCAGAATTTTAAATACAAAGATACAGAACAATTAAATCATTATGAAACACGAGAAGATTATATTATAAAGAAATGTGCTGCATTTAATGGTGAAAATGTATTTAAGGATTCTATATATACTTTATGGGGGAAAAAATATGAAGAAGTTGCAAATAGATTATATTGTCAATTAAATAATACAACTGTTATAGAATTTGGATTAGTATCTCATCCTAGATTAAAATGGCTTGCTGCTAGTCCAGATGGTATAACACCAGATGGTATAATGTTGGAAATAAAATGCCCAAAAAGTAGAAAAATAGACGAAACATGTATACCTATTCAATACTATATACAGACACAGATACAAATGGAAACGTGTGACTTGGATTTTTGTGATTTTTTCGAGTGTGAAATAGATGAATTAGAAACAGAACAGCAATTTATTGATCAATCAGTAGATCCAAATTATCAGGCAAAAGGTATTATTTTTCAAATAAAAGATTCTGGACCAGATCCTAAATTCATTTATCCTACGTTAGAAATAACGACAACAGAAAGTTATATTAAATGGAAAAATGATTTACTTGTTGAAAGAAATGACATCTTTCCTATTTATTTTTTTGTAAAAAAATATTATAATCAAAGAATTACGAGAAGTAAACAGTGGTTTGCAAATGTAAAAGATGAAATTAAAAGAACATGGGACTTAGTTAGAAGATTACAAGAAGACAAAACGGAATTTGAAAAATATAAAGATTCTATTCACATGATAAAAAGTAAAAAATTTTATGAAAAATATCATCAGACTGAATGTGAAATATATGATGACGATTCTACTTATATATTTAACGAAGAATCTACGTCAATTGAAATGGACATAGAAGACACTGAAAACATAAAAATAAATGAAACAGTTTGTTTGATTGATTAATTTAATTATATTTATTTTATAGGTATAATTATATGATAAGTATTAAATTATTTAATGAAGCTCAGAAAAAAAGACGTCAAACTTTATACGAATTAATATTTAATAAAAAAGTCACGATATCATCAATTAAAAAACATTTAATTGTATTTTTAGAAAAATCAAAAGACAAAAACATTAAACGAAAAATTAAAAATGATTTAGAATTTTTAAATCATCAGTTTACATTTAGGAAACAGAGTTCTGTTAAAAAAAGGAGTCTTGGTAAACGTAAAAGTTCTTTAAAAAAACTATCTGGTGGATTTAAGTTTCCAAGAAAATGGAGTAAAAGTTATTGTAAAAAAATGTCATGTAAAAAAATGGGATTTTCACAGCGTTCTAGTTGTAGACCATATAAAAATTGTTACAAGTAAGTAATAAAAAAAAAAATTATATTATATATTATTAAGATAGATAATATAATGGAAACACCAAGATTTTATATTAATCCTTTAACAGGTAGAATGATAAAATCTACAGCTAAAATTTTTAAAAAATTAAAAAGGGAAAAATATGTTATAGATAAACATAAATGTTTATATAATATTAAATCTGCTGAAAGATGTTTTAATAAATTATTTAAATTATATCCTGATATAGTTTATCCATCATCTAATTTTATAGATATACCAAAAACATATAAAAGAGGTTCAATAAGAGCTTTTATTGGTGATAAAAAAAAGTTAAATGGATATATAGATAAAACTGGTAAAAAATATAAATTACAAAAAAATATAAAAAGTATAAAAAATATTAAACGAGTTCCAATTGTAAAGGACTTGAATGATAATCTTAAAAATATAGTTGATAAGTTACCAGAAATTGATAATTTACAACAGAAAATAGTAGAAGATCAAATAAAATATGACAAACCAATAAAACGTATAGATGATATTAATATTATTTTTAATCCATTACAAAATGATTTTGTATCTGTTAATAAAAAAATAAACAAAGAAGAAATACAAAATATATTAGAAATAGTTAATGGAGAATTAATCCCTAAAAAATTAATACCTATTAGTAAAGATTTTGATTATGCTGGAATTATAAAAGACAATGAAAATATATATGGATTAGTAGATACATCAAATCAAATTAAACGTTTTGATAAACCAGTAAAAATTAAATATAAAGAACAAAAACGTGATATAGAAAAATCAGATACAATATCTATTCCAGAAAGTTTATTAAAAACTCAAGAATCAGAATCAGATATAATATCACCTTTATCAGATGTTACTTTATCAGATGTTACTTTATCAGATGTTACTTTATCAGATGTTACTTTATCGGAGCCTACCTCTACACCTAGTCTATCAGAGCCTACACCTAGTCTATCAGAGCCTACATCTACACCTAGTCTATCACCTACTTTATCAGATGTTACTCTAGTAGAGCCTACATCTACACCTAGTCTATCACCTACTTTATCAGATGTTACTCTATCAGAGCCTACACCTACACCTACACATACTTTAGTAGAGGCGAGTCCTATTTTGTCAGATGCTACTTTAGTAGAAAATGAAATAGAGAATGAATATATAGAAAGTTTACCAGAGGTTGAATTTATAAAAACGGATGATGTTAAAATAATGGAGGATAAATTAGTTGAATCTCCAATTGTAGAAAGTGAAGCTGTAATTAAACAAATTAAATGTTTAGATGGATCTCAATGGGATATTAATGAGAATAGGTGTATTTCTTGTGATAAATATGGTTTAGTTTGGGATGCAGAATATCGATCTTGTAAAATTATGTTAAAAGATACTATAAAGAAAATAATAAAAACGGGTGATGAAATTGATTCAGTTAGGATAGGATTAAAAATAGTAACTGATAATAAAGATAAAATATTGGGGTATTTAGAATAAATTTTTTTAAAAGTTTATTATAAGTAAAATGGATTCTAAATCTATTGTAGAATATATAAAAAAAAATTATCCCAAGATTGTATTTGAACCAATACAATTTGAAAAGTCATTAAATAGGGCTTTAGGATTTATAATTACAGATGATAAATTAGTAATAGGTTTTATTAATAAAAATGGAGTGATGTGCAAATTAATAAAGCCAATTGATTTAAATAATTTATCAAATACAACTTTTATAAAATTGATAGAATCTTTACCATTTTTAAAAGGGTTTACAGAAAAAGATAAGGACAGAATACTTAGAATATTTTCAAATAAAAATGAAGAAAAACAAAGTGATGTTAAAGAAAAACAAAGTGATGTTAAAGAAAAACAAAGTGATGTTAAAGAAAAACAAAGTGATGTTAAAGAAAAACAAATTGATGTTAAAGTAGAAATAAATAGAGTTTCAGAAGATGAGCGTAATTTAATTATTAAGGACTTGAATAAAACGATAAAACAATTAGAATCGAATTTAAAAACAAAGCAAGATGAGTATGATGTTTATTTTGATAGTCAAACTAATAAAGTATTATTAATAGAAAAAGAGTATCAAAAAAAGTTAGATGAAATTAAGGCGCAATATGAGGAACAATTATCAAATGTGCAACAGTGTAAAATGCAATTGGTTGATCAGAATCAAAGTATAATTGCTGGTATAAATAAATATAAAGAAGAAATGAAGAGTTATATTAAAGGTAAGGAGATGGAAGTAGATGATTTAAAAAAAATATATGATAAAAGTGTTGAGGAAAGAACGATATTGCAGGATAAATTAAACATGTTAATGGAAAATGAAAAGGATAGATTACAACAATTAGAAAAAAATAAAGATTTAATATCAGAAGGTGATGTAAAAATAAATGAAAGAGAATCTGAAATAAATAAATTAAGGGAAAATATAAGGAATATTAATGATGAATTAGAAGATTTAAAAAGATCATTAAGTAAATCAGAAATGAAGGCTGTGTTATTAAGTGGATACAAACAAAGATGTAGAGACAAAATTTTAAAAGAAAAACAGGAAATTATAAATGCTATAAAGGATTACAATGAAAAATGGTTAAGTTGGTCTGGAAATGTTAAATCTAATGTGAATGATTATAAAATAAAAATATTATCAGAGTTGAAAATAGTTAAAAAGAATTTAGAAGAATCTTTTATAAAAAGTGATTTAGATGATAAAGAAATTAAAAGATTAAAGCAAAATATGTTTGATATTGAAAATGAGTTAAAGACGACGATTAGTAATCAATTATCTGAATTGTCAACAAAAGAGGAAATTATAAAACGTTTGGAACAAGAACGAATAGAACATGAAAAAGAATTATCTGACGCAAAATCGCGTTTAGAATCTGAAATAAAAAGTCAAAAAGAAACGATAGATACAAATGAAGAAACTACAAATGAAAATAAGAAGACGATAGCTGAATTAAGAGATGAATTAGAAAAATTAAGAGTATTATTACAGGAAAATAGTGGTGTCAAGATAGAAAAGATTGTAGATTATGATAATTGTTATTCTATAGTTAAAAATTTTATAGCATTAAACAATGTATTTTATAGAAAATTAGAAATTATAGAAAGGTTAAAGGATATTATAAATAATAATATAGGTGTATTTACACATTTAAATGATTCTATAAAACAAAGGATAAAAACAGATTTTGAAAAGGTTCGTGATGAAATTTTGGTTCATATTAATTTTTTAAATTTATCAGAATATATGAGTAGTCCAAATATTGAGTATTTAAAAAATAAAGCAACTAGAGAATATGTACCTGAAAATTTTTGTAAAGAATTAACTAATTTACTTGATTATTGGAATTTAAATCAAAAGAAATATAAAGACCAAGACACTTTATTAACAAATATATATGAAGATTTATCTGGTGCTGTACGTGTTTATGTGCGTATAAAACCGTTAGGAGGAGATGAACAAAAAATAAATACAATATTAATAGAACAAATAGATAATAAAAAACAAAAATTATTAACTATAGGATGTGTAGATTCTGTTAAAAAAACATTTGGAGAATTTTATGGAATATATGAAGATACATTTACTAATTTGGATGTTTATACTGGGCAATTAGATTCAACTAAATATAATACTTCAAAAACCAAAGTTGATTTAGAATCAATTGTAGAGTCATCGGAAACTATAAGTCCAGGATTATATTCGTCTTTTAAACAGGTGGAAAATGGATATTCTATTATTTTATTTGGATATGGTATAAGTGGTACAGGAAAAACAAGAACTTTATTGGGAACAAAAGGTATTCCAGGAGTATTACATTATGGGTTAGATAATTTACAAAATGTAAGTAATATTAAATTAAAATATTTATTTGAACAATATTCGAATCTTGTCAATATTAATTTTAATAAAATGACTGGTAAAATATATAATTTAATAAATAAATTACCTCAATTAAAAGATTTTTCAAAAGACGAAACAGAAACGTTTAAAAAAGAAATTCCTAGTTATATTGATATCAATAATTTAAAAATAGAAGATATTTATTCTTTAACAGATATAATAGAGGCTTATCGTAAAAATAATAATCGTATTAAATCAACACCAAATAATCCAGTTTCAAGTAGATCACATTTATATTTAGTATTTGAAATTACATTTACCAATGGGAAAACTGGATTTATAACAATCGTTGATATGGCTGGTAAAGAATCACCATTAGATTTATTTAATATATTTATAGATACAACTAAAACAAAATTAGCAAGTATAATGGCTCCGGCTCCTGTAGGTGGTGAAGAAAAAATAAGTATAACTATGCGTCAAGATTTAATAAGTAGTTATTCTCCAAAATCTATTTTTGAGATAATAAAAGAAAGTTTTTATATTAATGAAAGTATTAATCATTTAATTTATTATTTTAATAAAAAAAATTATCGAGAATATCCAGTTAATTTACAATCACAAAATTCAGAAAGATATGATACTTCTAAATATTATATTAAACCACAAGAAGAAGAAAAAAATATAAATACAAGTAATAATTGTTTGATGATACCTATTTTAAAATTCTTAGATAATTTATCAAATAAAAACAAACAACAAGATGAATGGTTACCAACTAAATTTATTACAATTTGTAATATTAGACAAGAAGAATCATATTGTGAACAAACATTTAAAACATTAGAATTTGCACAATCAATTAAATCAACGTAAATAATTAATTGAATTTAAAAAATATTTAATAAATAATTTATTATATTATATTATTTATGAAAATTGAAAAGATTGATATAGATGACAAACAGTATGAAATTATTATAGGTCAAAATCAATTAGAAAATGATGAAATTATTAAACGTTCAAATCAAAATGATATATGGTTTCATTTAGATAAAAAGAGTGGTCCGCATATTATTTTAAAATCAAATGGTGATATTATATCTAAAAGACATTTAAATTATATAGGAACATTATTTACAACTTATAAAAATAAATTACCAAATAATTATACTGTGATTTATACGGATATAAAAAATGTAAAATTAACATCACAACCTGGAAAGGTAATTGTATCAAAAACTAAAAAAATACATTATTAAAAAAAAAATTGAATTAGTGTTAAAATATATTTTATTTTAAATAAAATGATTTCATTTATTAATCATACTGTAAGAGATGAATTAAAAACGATTAAACATGTAATTTTCAAAAATGATAATAATTATTATAGTATAACAAAATTAGTAGATAAATTATGTCAAGATAGTTTATATAGTTATAAATATGGATCAAATTGGATAGAAGAATATATTACAAATTACAGAATTAATAAAATAAATAAAATGATTTCACACAAATATAAAATTGTGATTTTTTAATATATAATATTTATTTGAACAATATTATAATATTGTTCAAATTAATTTTAATATTTTTAGTAATAAGTAAATTCCATAGTTAGATTTCCATTTTCTATAATAATTATATTATATGATCTAACAAATGTATATAAATAACAATCTACATTACCTGGATGCATAGTTAAAGATAAAGTGACATCATTAAATCTAGATAAATTAATAGATCCAGTTGGTTGATTATCTTCTGGATTAATACAAAATGGCATAGTGTAAATATATTTCATTGGTATAACAGAATGAATTGAATTTGGGAAAATTGTTCTATAATAAAATTCAGGTAAATTATCAAAACGAGGTCTTCCATCTAATAATAAAGATGCTCGTTTAACTAGTGGTGTTTCAGATGGTGATTTTGAGTAAGAAAAATAATTATTTGTGTCAATATTTTGTTTTTCTGCACAAAAAAAGATAATTTCTTTACAAGGATGATTAAATTTAAGTGAACTATTATGTAAAATTGTATTTGCGGATATTAATTCATCTCCATTATATTGTACTTGATCTACTATAAACATGTGTTTTTGTTGTTGAAATTGTTTTAAAATTACGTCATCTAAAAATATATATTCAGCAAATAGATTTGACTCTATTGCTGATACAGAATTAGGTTCTGAACCATCATAATTTATACATTCAGAAAAATTTTTTAAAGTAAAATTAACTTTAATTTCTTGATTATACATACTTAATAATGGTAATGCCATATTATATTGCTTTGTAAACCAAAAATCTAATGGTATAATTAAATCTAATTCTTTTTCAGCATTATAAAAGTTAGAAGCATATGTATCAGATTTTAAAATCATTAAATTTTTACCTAATTGTTTATTTGCATTTGTTAAATCATCCCATGCATTTATAAATTGTGGATAGATTCTATCTACTGTTGAACCATTAATTTGTAATTCTATAGGATCTTTAAAAATAGCATATCCTAAAGTATCACACCAACTGGCATATTCACCCCCATTTTTTGTTAAAGCAGGTAATTTAATATGTAAATATAATTTAGACAGTAAATGACCACGTTTAGGTATTATACAACTTACTTTTTGATCAAATGTTGCTACATTATTCAATTGTAAATTAACTGTTTCTGTTGCAAAATTAATATATCTATAATAATTGTATTTAAAAACATTAATTTGAGGATCTTTTGTTAAATAAACATCTTGAAGTCCTAAAGCTTGTAATTGAAGAATACTAGGTGACATATTATTCTATATATTAATAAAACGTAATAAAAAAAAAGTACAAAACAAACAGGTAAAAAAAATTGATTAATATTAATATTTTTATTTTTAAAAATGAAATTAATTAGAAAACTATTTCTTGCAAGTATAATTTTATCAATTTGTTCAATAGCTGGTGTATCAGTTTGGGCTGATTCAAATGATGTTTTTACTTTAACTAATTCTTATGTTTTTTATTGGTTTGTTTCGATTACATCTTTTTTATTTAGTTTATTAGCATATTTTTCTCATACATTAAAAAATATGATTAATTATACTAAACAAAACATAAAATTATCAAATTTACATATGTATACAGTTAGTATTTTTGGGACTATTTACACAATTTTTTGGTTAGGTGCATCTGCTAGTGTAGCGAGTGATTTAAGATATTGTCTTTCTATTAAAAATAATTTTAAAAATTCTTATTATTATTTTAATATTTTATATAATTATAATTATAACTGTAACGGAGAAATTGTTTCAACTGTTTTTGGATTTTTTAATTTTATTTTATGGTGTGTAATCGTGTATTATTCTGGATCTTTTTGGTATTCAGTTTATAAAAAATCTACAAATAATGATATAGAACTTCATCAAAATATTGAATCATTAGATATTAATTATATGATACAACCAGTTCTAGAAACAAAAATAGATACAGAAGAATCACAACCAGATCTAGAAACAAAAATAGATACAGAAGAATTTCCATCAGTTATGACTATAGCTCCAGAAACGTTTACACAAGAAGTTATGGAATCATTCCCAATAATATCTGAAAAAAAATAACAAATTAAATATTTAAAAATAAATTAATTTAAATTTAATTTAATTTATTTAATTAGGATTATGACAAATAAGTTATTTTTAAAAAGAATATCAAAAGAAATTTTAATGTATAAAAAAGATAATTTTAAATTCCCTAATTTAATTTTAAGATATAAAGAAGATGATTTATTAAAGTGGTATTTTATTGTATATGATTTAAAAGAAACAGTATTTGAAAATGGAGTTTATTTTGGAAAAATTACATTACCAAATGAATATCCATTGAGGCCGCCTGATTTTATATTTATAACACCTAATGGAAGATTTCAAACAGAAAAAAAAATATGTACAACATTTTCATCATATCATCAAGAAACATATACAAGTACATGGAATATAATGACAATGATGGAAGGTATGATATCTTTTATGACAGATAGAAATCCAGATATAGGATTGGGTTCAATGGAAACAACAATACAAGATAAAAAAGATTTAGCAAATAATTCTTTGACATGGAATTTAGAAAATCATGAATTTATAAAAATATTTCCTGATATAGATGAATTAATTAAAAATAATTTGGATTAGTATGATTTAATCCAAAATTAAGTTCTGAAAATTTTTGTTCTAGTTCAGTAATAAGATTATCTGGCCACATAGGAATAATTGGATTTTTAGCATACCCCGATGATAATTGAGTTTTTGTTATTCTATTATTTAAACAATTAAAATAATTATCATTATAATAAGGTGTATTAGAAGAATATTCGTTTATAAAATTTAAATTATTACATTGATTGTAAATATTATCAATATTTGATTGAGTAGTATTAGTTTTTATATTACCAGTTTGTATAATGTCAGTTTGTGTTGAGGTTGAGGTTGATAGTACTTTAATATTATCTAAAATTTTAATTTTAGTTAAAATATATATTATATCTTTTCTAATTTCAATAGAAGACCATACCCATCCCTTATTTTTAAATTCTGAATCGTAATAAATTTCACAATATTCATTAAATATATTATATTTTATTTTGTTTTGATTTTCATTGGGTAATTGACTTTTTAAAAATTTTATGCAATTTTCAAAATAAAATGTTTCATTAGGTTTTATATTGTAAATAAATTCTTCGTTTTTTAATATATCTTTGACTTGAATAAGATACATATATATCTTATAAATATAAAATAATTTATATAATTTTACTAAAATAATTTATATAATTTTACTAAAATAATTTATATAATTTTACTAAAATAATTTATATAATTTTACTAAAATAATTTATTTATAAATTTATTAAAAAAATTTATAAATTGGTAGTTATCTAAAAAAAATTGAATACAAACTTTTAAATTTAATAATTACAGATGTTTTCAAAATATATTTTGCAATTTACAAAAAATGTTGATCAAAAACAAACACATTTATCGTTTAATAAAGGTAAATATAATGTACCAGATGAAAAATTTGAAGAATTTTATAAAAATTATTATCGAATAATAACTAATGAAAGTGATGTTGAGAGAAAATCATTATATTTAATTGAAAAAGTGTATAATTCTAATTTTGCATATTTTCTTGATTTAGATATAAAAAATAGAGATGTAGATGATGAGGATATATTAGATGTAATAGAAGTAGTACAAACAAATATTTCTAAAATGTTTAAAACGGTTGAAGATAAAAATATATGTGAATATATTGTATCAAAAAGAGTTACAGAAACTGGTTCGAATTATCATATTAATTTTTATAATTTAATAGTTAATAATGTAATAGGTAAAAAATTAACTTTAAAAATTTTGGAAAATAAGTCTTTATTATCAGGTGATATAAAATCAAGTATTGATCTTTCTGTTTATAGAACAGGTCTTCGTTTGTTAGGATCAAGAAAAGATATAAAAAACAAAGACAACTTAGATTATATAAGTGATATTTATAGAATATATAATTTAGAAAATCAAAAATTTATTGAATTAAAAGATACAACATATGAACAATTTTTAAAGACAATTGTTAAAAGAAAACTAACTACACAAATTACAGAAGTAATCGAAGATAAAATTAAGATAAAAGATGAAGAGACAGTTAAAAAACAGAATATTCCAGTAAAAGGTATAAACAATGATAAAATCGTATTTGAATTAACAAAATTATTAAATACATTAAAATTGACAAATGAAATACTACAAGATTTTGATGTTTCTATACAGAGAATTTATGCATCACAAAACAAAATGGGACTATTTTGTTATTATGTATCAATTAATGGAAAGTATTGTCCATTTAAAACAAGAGAACATAGTAGACCACAAAGTCCAATTTATTTTGAGATTAGTACATCTGGAATTTATTTAAAATGTTATGATGAGGAATGTCTTAGAAGACGTTTTCCTGAAGAAGGGCTGTCTTTACCAGAAAATTTTGAAAAAGATTATTCACAAGTATATTTAAGCATGACTACAAAATATTGGCATTCAGATATAACAATAACAGATGAAATTAGACATTATTTAGAATCTAGTTTAAGTGGGTCTCATTATTCTATTGCAAAAGCTGTTTTTAGTATTTATAAAGATCGTTTTAGAGTTGATGATATTAAAAATACAGAGTGGTATGAATTTAATAATATTAGATGGAAACGTAGTCATTTGATGAATATTTTAATTTCTGAAGAATTACCAAAATATTATAGAGCGATAAAAATAAGTGATACATCTATTCAAACAAAAGATTTACAAGATTTTTTAGTTAATAATGATCGTATAGATGCTAATTTAAGAAATCAAATGGTTGATAATATTATTTCAAAACTAGAAAATGTAAGTTTTAAAAATAATATCATTTCACAAATTGTATATTTATTTAAAACTCACGATCAAGAATTTTATAATAATTTAGATTCAAAAACATTTTTAATTGGTTTTAAAAATGGTGTTTATGATTTACGTGAACGTGAATTTAGAAAGGGATCTCAAGAAGATTATATTACATTTTCTACTGGGTATGATTGGATTGAATATGAAGAATCTAACCAAGAAATTCAAGATATTTATAAATTTTTAGGACAAATAATTCCAAATAAAAAGGTTTTAGAATATACATTAAAAGTACTTGGTAAAGCGTTAATAGGTATTCCAGAAGAAAGATTTTATATTTGGACAGGATTGTCTGGTGCAAATGGTAAATCAACTTTAATTAATTTCTTGGAAAATACTTTAGGTGATTATATTACCTCAGTTGATGTATCTCTTTTAACAAATAAACGTGGCAATGCAAGTAATGCATCACCGGATGTAGCTAGATTACGAGGTAAACGTATTTTTACATTTCAAGAACCAGAACATGATGATAAACTTAGAACGGGTATTTTAAAACAATATACTGGAGGTGATACAATTATTGCAAGAGAATTATTTAAAGCACCTATTTCATTTAAATCTCAAGGAACTATGATTATGTGTTGTAATGATTTACCCGCTGTAACAAGTTGTGATTCTGGTACTTGGAGAAGAATTCGTGTAGTAGAATTTAAAAGTAGATTTTGTGATAACCCAATTAAAGAAAACGAATTTAAGATAGATCCAACAATTAGACATAAAATTAAAGAATGGAGACCATATTTTATGAGTATTTTAATACATTGGTATTATAAATTCATAGAACAAGGGATGAATGAACCAGATGAAGTTAAACAGGCTACAGCAAAATATAAAGTTGATAACGATAAATTCAATGAA
>Ga0102863_1000152_pt1 | contig 20180 bp, 1 predicted proteins | sample Colrivmet1449A02_FD_78451 | JGI IMG/M metagenome (GOLD analysis project Ga0102863, IMG submission 78451) | Estuarine microbial communities from the Columbia River estuary - metaG 1449A-02 | ecosystem: Environmental > Aquatic > Marine > Intertidal zone > Estuary | place: USA: Columbia River...
ATCAGATATTAATAAGTTGCTAGTATCTAAGATGTATCTGGTAGTATCTTGGAACTTAGTATCATAATCAGATATTAATAAGTTGCTAGTATCTAAGATGTATTTGGTAGTATCTTGGAACTTAGTATCATAATCTATTTTTAAAATATTGCTAGTTGCAGCAATATATTCTAAAGCAGTATTAGATGTAATTACGTTTTTAGAATCGTTAATATCAGCAGATACAGATGGATATAATACTTTAGAATCCTCTGTAGTATATATAATACTTCCTGACGGATCTAACGACATAGATAGTTTCTTGCCACCAGCATTTAATTCAATTGCATTAATATTTAGACTTTTATAATTTCCTTCTGTATCAGTTATAGCTAAACCTTCATCGCCTGTCTTAGAGAGAACAGTATCTGATATATGTATACTATTACCAGATAAATATAATTCTTTCCAACGATTTGTTGGTGAACCTAAATTGCATGTGTCAGGTAATGTAGGTATAATACTTCCATCTATTTTAATATCTCCTATAACTTCTAATTTAGAAGATGGATTTGTAGTACCTATTCCTATATTTCCATTATTTAATATAGTAAATACTTCTGTGGTATTATTTGACGCATTAAATATACTATATGATGTATTTGATTGTTTCACAGTTAGTGCAGTTCCTAAACTTTTATTATCAATAATTAACCGTTCTGTTGTATAAACATCAGTATAAAGAATAGTATTCTCGCCATATATTGTCAAATTAGACGCAGTTAAATCTCCAATTATTTCTAAGTCATTTTCATATTTATTATTAATAATAAATTTATTAATATTACCATCAGCAATACTATCTGCATTTAGATTAGTTATTCGAGTAGATATTGTGTTACTTGTATTTAAAATGTATTCTGTAGTATCTTGGAATTTACGACCGTAATCTGTCTTAAGTATTTCATTAGATGAAATAATATAATCATATGTATCTGCTATTATATCTCTTCCGTTTTTAATTAAAGCACCACCTATATTTATGTCATTTGCTATAATTATATCACCTTTACTATTTGCAGATAACACATTGCATGTATTATTATTTGCAATGCATGCTATAGTAAAAGATGCATTTGAACTAGATAATTTCCAGTCATTATTCAGACTTTGTCCAAATAAACCTGACCCAGTTTTTAATTCTATGCTAACACTACTGTTAACTTCATTTCTAGGGTCTTCTAATCTAAGAGATACGTTAGATTGAACTAAATGAAATCGCACTTGGGGTTTTGCAATACCATAACCAACATTTAATATATTCATATGTTGTATATTTGTATCTAATAAATAATAAGATATATAATAAAAATAATTAAATTATATAATATTTTATATTTCAATTATAATAATTTATTTAGATATCTACGACGATATCAATGTATCTACCGAGATATTCAATGTATCTACCGAGATATTCTAAGTATTTTCTAATATAATATTTGATGTATCTACTGAGATATTCGATGTATCTACTGAGATATTCGATGTATCTAGAGAAATATTTGAGGTATCTGCCGAGATATTCGATGTATCTAAAGAGATATTCGATGTATCTGCCGAGATATTCGATGTATCTACCGAGATATTCGATGTATCTACTGAGATATTCGATGTATCTACCGAGATATTCGATGTATCTACTGAGATATTTGAGGTATTATTAGAATTAGCAATTAATTTTTCTACTAATAGTCTTGGAGCATCTATTAAGATATTAGATGTATCAGATATTATATTTTCTGTAATTAATTCATTAAATTCTATTTTCTTATTTTCTTCTATTTTTATATCTGTTATATCAAGTGCTTCTAATGAAACATTTGTAATACCTATATTGACAACATCTTTTTCTTTTGTTATTATATTTTTTTCTTCTAAATTTTTTCCAATGTTTTCAACCTTTTTAATTAATTGTTTAACTGCTCCGTATAATGTATAATCTAATTGTGTCGTATTTAAGGTTAGTAAATCTGGGATATTTCCATCTTTATCAATAATCTTATTCCTTTCTACTGCTTTGGGATAAACTGACTGAACTTCTTGTGCTATAAAACCTAATTGATTTTTATCGTTAGTATTTACAATATTATTATTAAAATTAAATCGATATAATTCAATATTTCTAACATTTTCTAAACATTTTTCATAAGATGCTTTAACTATATTTTCTTTAATTCTTCTATCGGATACAGTAGTCCATTTAGTTTTTGTACTAGAAGTGTATGCCGTTGAAGACGTATAAATATATCCATCTACATGCAATGAGTATTCTGGAGTTTTTGTTCCAATTCCTACATTTCCCATATGATATACATTTGTATTCAAAGGATTATAGGTCCATTGTGCTCCTATAGGATCTTTAATAGGATTTAATAATTGATATCTAATTTCAATTGCAGAAGTAGGCATTTCATTACCATAAAGAAACCATTCACCAACTGTTAAGTAATTTTGACCAATAGTTTTATTAACAACTAAAGCAAAATAGTTATAATAATTTCCTGTAATAATACTTTCTTCGTATTTTGACGAAATATAGTCGCTTGCAACTAATCCTGTAGATTTACTATGAAGTTCTGTCCATGCAACATCATCATTAGAACCAAATATTTTATATATTGATGGTGACCTTGCTGTTTCATATTGTCCATGTTGAATTATATATTTTGATAATTTTATTTTAACAGGTAATTGAATTTTAACCCATTCGCCATTATAACCCCCTAAACTAAAACTTCCGTTATATTGCCCCGATGTTCCGTATTGTGTAAGTGTAGTCCAACCAATATTCTCGTTATTGCATATTTTATGAGGGTTTTCATATGGTGCAGGATAATAGTAGGATGATGCAGTAAAAATATAAAGTCCGTTTCCGTATAGTTGTCCAGATATTACAGAACTATCTGTTGTAAAATTCCTAATAGGCGGGTACATTCTTTCTTCGGGAATATTATATGTAAATGTATTTGGTTTTTGAAGATATTGCCCATCTTTTGGAGTAACAGAAGAACTAAATGTACCAATACTAACATCGTATCTTCCTTCAACTAATGAAAAAGTTCCTGTATTATTTATATCGATCATTGTTTTAACAGGAAAATTAATTAGATAGTTTTGAACAGGATGATTTGTATTAGACATTGCAGAATTCCTAACAAGGACGCATACTCCTCCGTCTTTTGCAATCGTATGTAAACTAAAGTGACCAGCTGTTGCAAAAGAGTTTTCACCATAAAGTATTAAATCCCCTCCAGCTTCTGGATTATTCGCAGGAGCAGCAGCATGTGTTCGTAATCCTATCCACGGGTCTTCAGCAGCATTTGATCTATTATACCAAACTGCTGTATAAGAATTTGTAGGAGATATTGATGATCGTAATATAGTTCGCGCAGCACCATCATAATTAGTTCCAATTGCTTGTTCTCTTGTAACATATAACCAATACTTCATATTAAATGTTGCAAACATCATTTCATCAAATGTACCGAATGGAGTAGTCCACCAATTATTATAATCATATGCTGTTCCTACGGATGTTGTTCCTGCCAAATTATCATTAATAGGATACCAAGTTGTAGATGTCGGTGGTAAATATCTAACAATTCTCCATCCTCCTACGCCACTATAAATTTGTGCTAAAAATTCGTTATATATTGTTTTTTCAAATATATAATTAAAATGCAACTTCTTATGTGTAATCCCATCCAATACTCCAGTAGTTACAATAGTTTTTATCCGTATAATTACAATGCCTGAACCACCTTTTTTACCAAGTGTTGATTGATTTCCATTTGCAGCACCGCCGCCACCCCCGGTTCCATTTACACCTTCTTGATTTAAAACTCCACCATTTCCACCCCCCCCTGTTCCACCAGTACCACCAGTTCCTCCTCCTCCTCCACCACCGCCTCCACCTGCGAACCATCCGCTAGCGCCATATGTTGCGCCAAAATATAATGTCATATTTCTTCCTATTCCGCCATTTCCCCCTTGCGTTGTCGAAACACTAGTTTGACCTGACCCTCCTGCACCACCCCCACCACCACCTGTTCTATCACCACCGCCCGGAATAGTACCATCTCCTCCATTATTACCTTGTCCTAGAGTTCCTGCACCACCAACCCTATTGCCTGTTAGTGCATTTCCTGCACCACCTCCAGAACCTCCTGGATTTCCATTAGCACCTCCACTATTCACTCCTGCACCTCCACCTATCGCTATATATGTTCCAAAAGAAGAATTTTGTCCATTTTCCGCTAAAGTATTATCAGTTATTTGCGTACCTCCAACACCTCCTCTTCCAATCTTAATATCATATGATCCAGATACTATAATGTTTTCTAATAATATTAAACCTCCTGCTCCACCTCCCCCACCGGAATTCATACCTCCACCGCCACCTCCACCTACTATTAATACATCACATAATGCTTCTTTTTCAAACGCATATTGATATAATGTTTGATTTTCACTTCCTCCACTATGTGTAAATGTTAATAAATTTTGCGTTAATATTTGTGTTGTTAGAATTTGCGCTGTTATATCTATATTTGTAAATCTATAACGAATTATTACTATGCCTGAACCACCATTTCCTGCTGCTTTATAACCTGCTCCATCACCGCCATTTCCAGTATTTGCTACTCCATTTACAGGCGTATTTGTATTATCCCAATATCCACCATCTCCTCCTTTTGCATATGTAATAGGCGTTCCAGTTATGGATATAGTTCTACCTACACCACCTGGTGTACCTAATGGATATACTGTTGCGCTTGAATTCCATGTTTGCGCAGCACCGCCTGCACCACCACCTCCTGCGCCGGCACCACCCCAATATACATCTGCACCATTACCCCCTCCATTATTTCCTTGATTTATAATTCCTGAACCACCACTAGTACCAGAAAATCCTGCACCACCTCCACCGCCACTACCACCATCTGCACCGTTTGTTAAGTATCTGTATGTTCCACTAAGCGAACCGTCTATATGCGTACCTCCACCACCACCCCCTCCTGTTGCAATAATTGAACCAAAACTAGAATTTCCTCCATTATTTCCTCTCAAAGTATTAATTTGTCCTTGTCCTCCACCTCCAACTGTAATTGTATAAGTTCCATTAGTTACATTATATTTTTCATAATATAATAATCCTCCTGCACCACCACCTCCACCTGAACGCCCATTTGCAGCAGGATTTCTTCCTCCTGCACCTCCACCTGCAACTATTAATATATCACATTCTGTATTATCAGGGAAATTAACGGTATATGATGTTTGATTTGTAAAAGATAAATATTTATAATTAGTATCAATTGATACAGGAGTTATTGTTCCTCCGCTTGTAACAGAAGGTTCTGTAAAAATTTTTGTAACTGATGTAACAGGTATTGCTGATTTATAACGAATTATTATAATACCAGAACCTCCTTGACCACCTATATTTGGTGTTGCATATCCTCCAGCACCTCCACTTCCTGTATTTGGAAGAGCATTTCCTCCGTTTTGATAAGAAGTTGTTCCGTTTAATGTACCACCCCCACCATTACTTCTAGTAGTTGATGTATTAGGAAATGCATTTCCTCCTCCTGCATAAAATGTTTTAATACCTGTAATACTTACTTCGACGCCGTCACCTCCACAACCCACCCCATCTGTATCTCCTATTTCTCCTGCACCACCACCACCTGCTCCTCTACTAGCGGCAGCGGCTCTTCCTCCATTATAACCTCCCGCTATATATACAGAACCGTTCCAATATGTGTTACCTTGAGTTGTTGTTCCACCAGATGTTTGCTGATGTCCACCTCCTCCTCCAGAACCACCATCGCTACCCGTTTGAGAAGATGTTGTTGCTCCTTTACCACCTCCCCTACCAATTAATAAAATGTTATCAATTGAAATATTACTGTCATTTAAATATGTAATTGAACTATTATTTCCATTTGCGTTAGATGCACCTCCTTTACCAACATTAATTTTATATGTACCTGCATTTAAAGTTTTGTTAATCATATAAACAACGCCTCCTGCACCTCCTCCTCCAGGTTCTTGACTACTACCGTCAGGATTACCACCTCCACCACCACCACCTACTATCAAAATATCACACAATACATTTTGTTGAATATTCAATGAAAATGTTGTTTGAATTTCACTTCCTCCACTATGCGTAAATGTCAATAAATTATATTCATTAAAACTTGTTACAGTAGGTTCTAGTAAAAGATTGCTTGTTGCTATTGTTGTATTATAATTAAGCTCAATATTAGTATTTGAATAGTTTTTTTCATAAGGTATAATATTTGCTTCGTTAACATCATCTATATATGACGATGTTATTCTTTTAATAATTACAATACCTGAACCACCATCTCCTCCCTTATTATTACTATTATAATGAGCACCTCCTCCTCCCCCACCACCTGTAAAAGGCGCTCCATTACCACCTGGTGTTTGTGCCCACTGACCAGTCCCACCCCCTCCACCAGGATATCCATTGAAATATCCCGCTCCTCCAGTTGTAGTTCCAACAGCACCACCACCTCCTCCTCCTAATCCACCATTTCCTCCTGAAGTAGAATATCCTGCACCACCACCGCCTCCACCCCAACAATAAGAAGTACCTAAAATATTAGACGCTTTTCCTTTTCCACCATATGCACCTCCTGCTGCAGTAGAAGGACCTCCGCCAACTTCTCCTGCTCCTCCACCTCCACCAGAATAATGTGCTTGACCTCCATAACCTCCTCTAAATCCTTGCCCTGTAGTACCTGCGCCAGCTTTATTAATATTATTTGCCGCATTATATCCAGAACTACCACCTCCTGAACCACCACTACCACCTTGTCCTCCCAATGTTGATTCCCAGTAACTTGAACCGCCATAACCACCTCCAATTGCCGTATATGATCCAAATGAAGAATTAGAACCCTTTGTTGCAGGAATTGAAAACTGATGAGCTGCTGGTTGCCCGTTTGTATTTCCTGCTGGAGCACCATTTCCTCCTTTACCGACAGTAATAGTATATGTTCCTGCAGGAACCTTAAAATTAGTTAATTCAATTACACCCCCACCTCCTCCTCCACCACCCATATCCATACCGCCACCGCCACCACCTGCTACTATTAAGATATCGCATATAGTATCTCTTTCAAATACGTAAGTGTGCGTTTCTATATCGTTTGTTGTATTATTTACGAAATATAATATCGGTGGTAAATTAACAATATTATAGTTTCCTCTAAGTATAACGCTTTTATTTTCTTTATTGAAATCAACTACAGTATTTACTGGAAAATTTATATTATATCTATTCACAATATTTGCGTTTGATAATGTAATAATTAAATTTGCACCTAATTCCGCAAAACCCTCTTCAATTCTCAATATATCTCCTGGAATATATTTTTGAGTATATGTTTTAGTTTCATTTGCAGCACAAGAACTTTTAACTACGCCATTTATATATAAATTAACAGTTCCTGATGTATAACCATTATTATAAGTAACAGTTACAGTATCATATAGATAATTAGTCAAAGGTAGATGTATAAATCCTAATTTTTCAGAATTCCAAAATATCTCATCACTTATAAAATTATTAAATGATGTTGTTGCACCTATACTTGTTGCATATGCTCTCCAATCTGCTAAATTATTAAATGGAGTAAAATCATATATTACTGTATCTGGAATATAATTAAAATTTAAATTTTTTTGATTATTTAAATTAATACCTGTATTATATTTCCTATATCTTAAAATTACTGTACCTGAACCACCGCTACCACTACCATACCCACCACCGCCTCTCCCATTATCCGCCGGAATAACAATTAAAGTTTCACCATTTTGTATAGCAGTAGCACCCCCTCCTGTAGCAAATCCGTATAATTCAAACTTTGGACTGGGGTTCCATCTCGCTCCTGCAGCACCCCCGCCATATTCCATATTTGTTATTGCAGAAATAATCCCTTTTCCTCCATTTCCTAAAAATCCCACACTACCAATTAAATAAGAATTACCCCCGACCCCCCCCAATGCATGAGGAGCAGCACCGCCTCCTGCTCCACCTGTATTGTAGTTATTATCAGAATTAATTCCACCTCTTCCTGATAATGTTAAATTCATAGTATATGGTATTCCATTAAAATGTGTTCCGCCCCCTCCACCCTGAGATGTTTGCGATACATTTGTTAATGGATTTTTATAAGTTTCCACAGGAGGTGTAGGAGAATTATTATAATTATAAGATCCTCCACCGCCTCCACCTGCCGCTCTTATGTCAATATCATTTCCAATAAAACTACTTGTTATTCCGTTACTACCTGCAGCATCATTATTACCAACTGCTCCCGATCCTCCTCTTCCAACATTTATTACATAATCTCCAGCAGGAATATTAACGTTTAAGAATTCTACAACGGAACCTCCACCACCAGAACCACCAGCACCTCCTCCTCCACCGCCTCCTCCTACAACTAAAATATCACATATTGTATTTTCAGCAAACGTTTTATGATATGTTACAGTATTTTGAGTACCTGTATATGTGTAATTTTCATAAACGTAACTATTATAAAAATTATCATTATTTACAAATGGTTCTAATAATGAATTACTTATTGGATTATAAATATTATATTTAATTTGCATCGTAGATGTTGGAAATTTAGTAATTATACCCAGTCGTTGATTTTCTTTTGGAATTATTTGAGAATATAAAGAACTTAAAACTATATCATATCTTCCTTTAAAAATATAATTAGTATTATCATTAATATTTGCTATTGTATCTACTGGAAAATTTATAGTATAAGTATTAATATTATTTACTGAAGGAACATGATATAAAATAGATACTTCTGCTTCCGATAAAACCTTGTCATATATACGGAAATCGTCTATTAATGAATTATTTCTCATCGTTAATGTATAACCGGTAGCAGCACCTATTAAAAGTGGTTGCGTAGTATTTCTAACATACGTATATGTATTAGTTGTTTTTAATGCGCCATTTAAATACGCTTTAAATTCTACTGTTGTACCTCCAGTATTTTGTATAGAAAATGCTACATGTGTCCATACATTTAATGGAGTATCTGCTATTAGAATAGGCGTATTCCACCAAGAACCATTTATATTATTTCCTGTCCAAACTTCAAGACCATTTGATGGATTTATATATATATTCCATCCAGAAGAAGTAAAATTCAATGCATTTCTACACATAGCAATAGTTTGCCAATCTCCATGTTTAGCGAATACTTTAAACCATACACTTACTGTAAATGTAGATGGACTAAAATAACCATCGTTAGAAATTTCAAAATATCCTGAACCGTTATACATAGAACTTTGATTTACAATACTATCAGAACTATTATAAATAATGTTAGTAGGTGCTAAATTTTTGTTATTGCCGCTGCTATCATTTCCATTTCCGTCAAATTTATACCAAGCTTTTAAATTATAATTGTCTGATGGTATTTTAGGATATTCTGGGGAATTTACATTGTATAATGTAGTAATTTCTGCTGTTGTTAATACGCCTTTATATATACGAAAGTCGTCTATGTAACCATTATTTTGTCCTGTTTGAGAACCTCCAAAAAATTCATTTGTAGTATATGAATAATTAGGAATTATACCTGAAGTACTTTGATTTACGTTTTCATAAGTTTGTAATACATTATCTATATATATTGCCCAAACACCCGCTGTTGTAATAGTCCATACAAAATGATGCCATTCTCTATCTAATTTTCCTTTTCCAACATATCCATATGGAAATGTAGTTCCATCTTGCATACCTACAAATAATCTATTGCTTGATGATATCCACGTTGTAGGATCGTTTGACGAAGTTAAAATAGTATCTGTTGGTTGTTGTCCTATTATAATACCTCGTTTATTACCATCTGTTCCTACCATAAAACATAATATATCTGCCCAATTAGCATTTTGATTTGTTATAGATAAATTAAACCAAAATGATAAAGATATTCCTGTGGCGACATTTATTGCTCTTAATTGACTTCCTACCTCATTTGGAATAACTAATGTTGACCCATTTGATCCATTTTCAAATGCTGCTCTTCCTAATACATAATTAAGACGAGAAAATATAGGTATATTTCCTGATTTTGCCGTTAAATTATATCCATTACCTGAACTATCTAGGTATCCTTCGCCATTTCCCAATTCATCAAATTTATAATGCAATAATAAACTTTTATCAACTACAGGATAACGCGGAACATAATTGAAAGTCAATAATTCTTGAGATACCGGATTTCCAATAGTCGCCGCAGCACCCACATTAGATTTAATCCTTATTATTACAATACCTGCAAAACCATTACCACCATTACCCCAATTAGCACCACCGCCTCCACCACCTCCTCCATAATATGTAGCATTACTGCCTGTAGAAAATGTAGCAGAACCGCCACCTCCTAAACCTCCTGATGTACCACTTGGATTATGCCCACCTCCTCCGCCACCAGCATAGTATAAATTAGTTCCTGTAATATTTATTTGTGTTCCATTTCCTCCATTTCCACTATTAAATCCAGGACCTCCCGACCCTCCACCGCCTCCCCCACCTTCTGCTGCAGTTCCTAAACCTCCTAAATATCCTTGACCGGGCGTATTTACGTTAGAAATCTCTCTTGTTTGATCGCTTGTTCCTAAACCTCCGCTACTTCCATACGGACCTAAATTAATTGGTTCTATATCACTAGGATGCCCATAACCTCCTCCACCTCCTCCATATGCTACATAATTGGCATTAGTTCCAACAATAGAGGTATTACCTCCCTTATCTCCTACAATCCCTACTAGACTTCCAGATGTCCCGCCTAAACCACCTTTACCAACCTTAATATCGTAAGTTCCTGTTAAAATAATATTTTGAATATATATTAACCCTCCTGCACCACCACCTCCAGCATCTGTTTTGCCTCCGCCGCCTCCACCACCGACAATTAAGATGTCGCATAAGGCATTTTGTTCAAATGTTATTGAATGCGATGTTTGATTTTCTGTTCTGCCGCTATGTACAAATGTTTTTATATCATATGATTCTTTACCATAAATATACCATTCTCCGATTGACATCCATCCATCTAAACCCATATTCTTATTAATAACTAAGACAAAGTATCTAAAATAATTAGAAGTTGTTACTTTTTCTTCGTATTTATTTGATACATAATTAGCGACTATTAACGGATTAGATTTATTTACTAATTCAGTCCAATTTACATTATCATTAGAACCAAATATTTTATATACGGCGGGTACTCTGCTTGTTCCTCCTATACTACCTGCTTCTATTATGTATCTTGTTAAATTAATTGCTACTGGTAATTGAACTTTTACCCATTCTCCAATATATCCTCCTAGACTCTGACTGCCAGTATATGTACCTGCTGGAGAACCTCCGTATGTCCCTGTTGTAGAACTTATTGTCCAAGGAAATGTAGTACCATCTAATATTCTAAAAGGAGGTTCGTTCGAATGATTACTTGAAGCAGACACTATATATGTCCCATTTCCGTAAGATTGTCCTGTTATAGTTCTTGTAGCGGCAGTGAAATCTCTTAGTGGAGGGTACATTCTTTCAACGCTTGTAATACCCGGAGTTACTACTGGTTCTATAATGTTTGTAATTTCATCTCCATATAAATACCATTCATCAAAATTTAATATGCGACTGCTTAATGTTGAACCTACTACTAAAACAAAAAATGCATATTCTGAAAATATATTAAATGTTAATTCTGTATATAGACCATTTGTATAAGTAATATTTGTAGATGTTCTATCTATTAATAATACCCAATCAATATCATTATTACTTCCGTATATTCTGAATTTACCAGGAGAATTTGAAGAAAACCCTGTTCTTTGTTTTATACTATATTTTGTTAATTTTATTGCAATAGGTAATTTAATTTTTAACCATTCTCCATAATATGAACCATCATCAAAGCTTTCAATTATTTTATTAGTAGGTACATAATTATATGATGTATCATAATTAGTAATACCCCAATGTCCACCTATTGCGTTACTTTCGTTAAAACAATTAAAAGGATGAGTATAATCTACGGGTATAATTTGCAATAATCCTGTATGATATATTGAAGAACCTGTTACAACATATGTACCATTTCCGTAAGATTGTCCGGTAACGATAGTAGTTTCTGAAGTAAAATTACGCGCAAGAGGAGGAGGATACATTCGTTCAATTGCATATTTATTATTTTGACGAGTCATAGAATATCTCATTGATATATAATTTTTATTTGTTGAATTATAAATAATATTTCCATTAGCGATATTTCCATTTACATTTTTAATTAAACTTGCCGAATTTGCTGTTAATTTTATAATATTTTCATTATCTAATATTAATAATTTTTCTCCATTAATTTCAACTTGCGAACCCGCTTGAAAAGATAAGGAATTAGTATTTAAGATTTTTTCTTCTACTTCAAAATAATATCTATGCCCTGCATATGTCAATTCTCCTGGAAAGTGGACGCTATTGGAAATAGCAACTCCACGTCCAAATCCAGGGTTAAAGAAATTAGTCCCAATTTGAATCCAGAATTTTTCTGTTAAGTCGCCTACAGGTGTCCACAAATCCATACCATTCCATTGTGCAAATACGTTAGGAAAATTTGTAATATATTCTCTTAATTCAACAATAGTAGGTAATCTTCTTCCATTTAATCTTGCTTCCGAATATGCTTCCTGCCAACTATAAGTACTTTCATCAATTCTATAAAAAAATGTTAATAATTTAGGAGTATTCGTATCAATTACATCAAAATATATTTTAGAATAATCAGCAGTTGAACTATCACCCCATGAAGGATAACCACCTGTTTCTTGTGCGTGTGATTTTCCGCGTACATGATTTACATTACTTCCGATTTGAACCCAATCTTTGCTATTTGTATATAATGGATTAATAACAGGTGTCCAATAATCCGTTCCATTCCATTGACTAAATAATGTAGGGTAATTTGTCATATACAATTTTAATTCATTAATTGTAGGTAAACGTCTTTTAATTCCCGAAGCTTCATTTAATGCTTCCTGCCAACTATAAGGACTCTCGTCAGTTCTATAATTAAATGTTAATAAATTATAAGGTATTGTAGCGGGTAAATCATTATCATATTTAACATATACACCTCCGGTAACAGGTAGAAATGTATATCCGTGTGTAGTTTGGTCCACATACAAACTGACGCTTGTACTACTATGCCACGTTCCATCTATATTAATATATCTCATTGAAATAACAGGATCTGGTAAATCACCTAATGTTGAAGAGCGATTATATATAAATTGATCAAAATCTGGTCCATTATAATTCGTAGAATTTTTAGCAGCAAATCCATTAGGTCTCATTGTTGTTTTATAAGCATGAATATATGCCGATTGATAATTATAATTTGTAGTAAAATTACTCGCTCTTTTCATTTCGCTCGCTTCAAATACCATCCATAAATCTTTATAGTTGGAATTGTTCTGACTTACGTGAAGTACAAATAAATAAAATTTTACATTTGGTTCATTAAATTCTACAGCCCATTCATTATTATTATCATTTGGATTTCCTATTGTAAATGTACCAGATATACTTGTACTATTAAAAGTATTTCCAGAATATGCATTTGTTTTTGTTGCGGGTTTATGTTTAATTTTAACCCAATTATCCATTCCTGTCAAATAATTAATATATGCATTTTCATTATATGCAAAGTTTAAATTTTTATATGTTACAGCATTTACATCAAGAATAGCAGCATTTAATTCTGAATTATTTACAAATGATTTAATCCTTATTATTACAACACCCGAACCACCATTACCACCATTTGCATCTCCACCGGTTGTTCCTCCTGCCCCCCCTCCACCGCCTAAACCATTTGTTCCATTTACACCATTTAAACCACCGGTTCTACCATTTCCTCCTCCTCCCAAACCACCACTTCCGTTTGTTGTACTTGTATTATTATCATCAGAAATACCTCCTCCGCCTCCAGCATAATATACATTTGCTCCTGTTATATTAATTTCTAATCCATCGCCACCATCTCCACCTTTTAAACTCGTTCCATTCCCTCCAATATTTCCTGCACCACCACCACCGCCAGAACTATGAAATGCACCATCTAAATAATCTCCGCCCTTATTTCCATAACCGTAAATTGATGATATCCCCGTTGTTGCTGTTTTTTGTGTCGCTAAACTTCCTATTGTTTTATATCTTGTCCCACCAGCACCGGACCCTCCTGTCCTATTATTTTCTCCATAAAACGCAGAAGATTGGCCTTGACCTGTAGCACCACCAACTGCTGTAATAATATTTGTAGAACCCAAATTAATAGTACTATTTTTACCATCTTCTGTAGATTGATTATTTTGCAATGTTTGTCCTATACCTCCTTTACCGACAGATATATTGTATGTTCCAGCAATTAATGTATAATTTGTTATATATACTAAACCGCCCGCCCCTCCTCCGCCACCTACAGATTTACCGCCACCGCCACCTCCACCGACAACTAAGATGTCGCATAATGCATTTTTTTCAATAGTAAAGTTATATATTGATTGGTTCTCAGATCCTCCACTATGCGTAAATGTTCTAATTTCTTCTTTACATACAATTGTTCTTAATCTAACAATTACAATACCAGAACCTCCTATACCACCTAATTGATTTGGGAACCCTCCAGCACCTCCTCCACCACCTGTTCCATTTATACCCGAAACCCCAGTACCTCCAGAATTACCATTACCGCCTCCTCCTTTACCACCATTTCCTATTATATCACTTGATGTTGAAAGACCAGCGCCTCCACCACCTCCTCCAAACCATCCATCTTGACCTACATTTGTTCCAAATAAATTACCATAATATAAACCAACTCCTCCGTCGCCCGCTTTACCTGTATATAATGTATTATTCGGATTTTGAATAGCATCTTGACCTATACCTCCAGCACCTCCACCACCTCCTCCTAAAAGTGCTGTCTGATATGAAAGATTTAGATCTCCTGAATGATCCTGCCAACCTCTACCACCTTTATATGCAGCCCCTCCATTTACTACTACACTTGGTTGATTTATTCTTTCATTAGACATAATCCATCCTTCAAATGCAGAATTATTATTCCATCCCATAGCACCACCTCCTGAAGCAAATCTATTTGTTGTAAAATTAAAGTCAGGTTCTGCAACACTATATCCTGCACCACCGCTACCACCATAAGCAATATTATTTCCAAACTCACTATCTATTCCATTAATTGCAGTAAAATCACCAGCAATACCTCCTCCTTTGCCTACTTTAATCGTATGAGTACCGGGAAGTAATTTCTGATTCGTTAAACACATTATTCCACCAGCACCTCCACCACCTCCTTGACGTCCACCTCCTGCTCCTCCGCCACCAACTATTAATATATCACAAATTGTATTTTGACCTATTGTTATATTATATGATGTTTGATTTTCTGCTCCTCCGCTATGCAAATAAGTTCTAATTTCTTCTGTATTTACTATTTTCCTAAACTTAATTATTACAATACCTGCAAAACCATTGCCGCCATTAGCATTTCCTGCACCACCGCCTCCTCCGCCAGAACCAATTCCTGTTGCTGAAACTCCTACAACATTCTGAGTTCCTCCAGCACCACCTCCTCCTTTTCCAAGTGCTCCTGAATTATCACCTCCTCCTCCACCGCCTCCGCAAATAAAAAAATTACCTGTCGCTCCATCTTGAACACCATTAACATTAAAATAATCTTTAAAATTATAAACAACACCATTAATAGTAGCAAAGTATAAACCATCCCCACCCTTTCCAGGATTATTTGCTACGAATTGACTATCTACAGGTACTAACGAACCAGAATCAGAACCACCTTCTCCAATTCCACCACCACCAGCACCATCCATTGCATTAAGATTTGTACCTGTCCATCCAGTTATATTTCTTCCACCATCTTTACCATATACTCCGTATGCAGTTGTAACAGCAGGACCAGTAGTTATTCCATTTACTATATTAGTACTGACAGCATTACCTCCTAACCCAGTAAATTGCGAGACCCTTCCTCCACCACTTCCTCCATCAGGCGCAATACCACTTAGGTCATTTAGTGATTGTCCTCCGCCTCCTCCTTTTGCCCTAAATATAGTAGTACCTTCACTATTTACTATTTCGCTATCAAAACCATTTGCACCATTTATACCTGAAGTTGCACCTAAACCTCTATTTCCAACTCTAATAGTATATGTACCACTTAATATGTTACCTATAGAAAGTATCAGAGCACCTGAACCACCGCCACCTGCTCTGTCCTTACCACCTCCTCCTCCACCACCTACTAACAATATATCACATACGACGTCTTCTTCTATTTTTATATTATACGATGTTTGATTTTCTGTTCCTCCGCTATGTGTAAAAGTTCTTAATTCTTCATTATTAAAATCTTCATATATAATATTTGTATTTACGGGTTCGCTTGTAAGAGATTGTGTTTCTGGCGCCATTGCTATCGGTATGTTGAGGATATTGCTTGTATTAACGTTTGTATCGGGAATATATAATTCTGATTTTACACATTGAATATCAAAATTACTCGTAGAATAATTTACATTTATATTAGAGCCATCTAAAAGAATTGGCATTATATAATATTATAATTATCTATATATTCTGTATAAATGCGAATAAATAAATTATATAAAAATAAATACAATACTTAACTATTTCATTTAATTATCTTAAGATTATTAATTTCTTCTTGCATATTTTCAATTTTCGTAGTTAATTCTTGAATTGATTTTACTAGAAGAGGTATTATAGAAGTATAATTAATACTATAGAAATCTTCATTATTTTTAGGCTCATTTACAATATTTGGGAATACTTCCTTTAATTCTTGAGCTATAAAACCATATGATTTTTTATCTGTAAGTTGTTGTTCTAATGTTAAATATGAAACAGGATTTAAACTAATAACATCATCTAATACATTAGTAATACTTTCTATATTTTTTTTAAGTCTATAATCACTTGCATGTGTAATATTTGTAGCCCTCACAATACCATTTACATCTAATTTAATATCACTAATTAGAGTCGGTACAGTTCCTATACCAACTTTATTATGTGCTATAGTTATTGTCGCATCGGTAGGAGTATATGAAATTCCGTTATTCCATATTTCACTTGCAGTCCAACTTGATGATGTAAGCGGATAATTTGAATTATAGGAAGAATCTATTGTTGCGGGTCTGTTAATATATAATCTACCAAACGTATTATTTAATTTTGATTTCCAATATGCTGTATAGTACACGGGTTCTATTGTATTTGGTAAATCTTCATAAGAACCCGATACATTTGTTATAGAATGCGAGTATTGACTATTGTCTGCACCCATATTATGAGATATCCAACATGGCGTTCCTTCTAAAGAAGCAGAATTTGAACCATTTGCATTTTCTACTAATGTCCATGGACCCATTCCAATTTTTCTGTATAATTGAATACCCCACCAGCGTGAATTTTCAGCATAATCCATACCAATATGACAAGACATTGTAACAAGTACTTTAGAAGTTACATGGGATGGTTTTATTTTCACAATAAATCCAGTATTAATATTATCATCTATGGCAACCCACGATGTTGTATTATTGCCTTTTGTTTTTGTTTCTCTATATGTATTATGTATTGTTTGAATTATCATTCCTTGAGTAAATTCTAGAACAAATGGTTTGCCATTTATTCGATAATTTGATGCATTTAATGTTCCATATACATCTAAAGTATGATTTGGTTTTGTACCAACACCAATATCTCCGTTAATTCCGTTTATAGTTAATCTATCTTTTATCAAATTATTACTTCCAGAAGAAATTATATAATTATTATTATTATTAAACATTTTCCAACCATAATATTTATTGTTTGCAAATGAATTATTTACTCCATTAACTAATTCAATTGATGTTATACTAGTTTCTGTATTAGAAGGATCTTGTATTTTAATATTAGCGGCAGTTCCATATACATTTAATAAAGATTCTGTATTATATGTTCCTATGCTTATTTTAGAGTTTACGAATAAATTAGAATTTAGGAATATATTAGAGTTTACGAATAAATTAGATGTAGTTCTTATTTCACCAGATACATCTAATAAATATTCTGGATCACTAATGTTTTTTCCAATACCTATCTTACCATCATTTTTAATAATCATATTAAGCTGCGCATTTGTAAAGAATTGCAATTCGTCATTATTATCTCCAGGATCTGTTTCTGCACTAATATAGGTATCATTATTTAAGTCTTTAATTCCTCCAAGAGAACCCCATTTACTTCCAGGTCCATAACCCTCAAATTGTTCATATTCTGTATTATAGCGTATAATTCCAGGAACTAATATAGATTCCTGAGGACGTTCTGAAGTATTTCCACAAGGTATTTTAATACCATCTTTTGTATTTACTTCTAAAAACACTATAGGATTATCTGTATTTATACCAACTTTTCCATCATATTTAATATTAAATAATGAATAATTCATATTTGATGCTGAAAATACATTATTATCAGTTGTAATTTGCTTAATAGTTACAGCGGTACCTTGACCATTATTTGTAACATCTAATTGTTCGGTCGCATATATATCTGTATTAAAAGTTGTTATCGTACCGTGAATTATTAAATTAGAAGCTGTTAAATCTCCGTGCACATATAAATCACTATTATATTTATCATCAATAATGAAACGGTTATTTGTCCCATCTGCTATATAATCTGCTGATAAATTTGTTATTCTAGTTCCTATTAAATTACTAGTTCTCTCTACATAATTACAAGTATCTCTAATTATATCACGATTATTTATAGTATATATAAATCCGGATGAAGTATCATCTACTATATTAATATTACCATTTACATCCAATTTGCTCACTTTATTTGGATTAGTCACGCCTATGCCTAATATACCATCGTTTGTTAATGTAAATACCTCTTTGCTAAAGTTTGAAGCACTTATAATATTTGCACTGTTTATTTGACGCATATTCATTAGAACACTTTTAGGATCAGTTACTCCTAATCCTAAACTTCCATCATTTGCTAAAGTCAATATTTCCCTGTTGAAGTTAGAAGCACTTATAATATTTGCCCTTCCTTTTTGCTCTATAGATAGAGATGTATTATTTCCATAACCATCTATATGTAAATTACAATAAACATATAAATCAGAATATAAATCTAAATAATAAGATTTTTTATTTAAATTATTGGATGTTTGTAGAACTAAAACATCTCTAAAAATATCATCTTCATTATCATCAGTCAAAACACCATCTGACAAATAGTCCTTGATATTTAATAATTTATAGTTTTTATATTTTTTACCTGCAGTAATATTAAATTCTATACCATTAGTTCCTGATTGATTAAAAATTATATTAGGTGAGTTTACTTGATATTCAGTAAAAGAATTTCTATTTAACGCTTCAACTAAATTATTTCCTAATGCATCGTATATATTACCTGCAATTCTCAAATCACTACCTATATTAAGAACGCCTCCTGCATTTATTCCTCCATTAATATATAAATTTCTATTCTCATCTATTTTAAGTGCTGTAAAATCATTATCTTCAGAATCATTGTATTTAATTTCAAATATTCCGTCATAACTATATATTTCATGTGTATTTTTGGCTGAATTTACATTTTTTTCTACATCATTTATTAATGATATGTGAGGATAATATTTTGTTCTATTATAATTTCTAATATCTATGCTAAATTTTTCAGTATTGGCATTAGTATAATCATTGATATATTCTTCAATTACTAAAGTATTATTACAAGTATAACCTAAAATATTAAATGTATCGAGTAATTGAGTTGATTTTATTAATATTAAGTCTGTATTACGCTGGGTGCTAGAATCAGCATATTCATAAATAGAATAATTAGAAGTCTTGATAATAACATTATTACCATTTATATTTGAAGAAACAGAGAGTATCGGGTTTGTCTTGATAAGTTTTTC
>Ga0102863_1000156_pt1 | contig 19838 bp, 14 predicted proteins | sample Colrivmet1449A02_FD_78451 | JGI IMG/M metagenome (GOLD analysis project Ga0102863, IMG submission 78451) | Estuarine microbial communities from the Columbia River estuary - metaG 1449A-02 | ecosystem: Environmental > Aquatic > Marine > Intertidal zone > Estuary | place: USA: Columbia River...
AGCTGGTCAACACCAAGTAACCCCTCACCGCACACTCTCATGTCCATCCTCGTCAAAGAAGACACCCGCATCCTCGTCCAAGGCATCACGGGCGACTTCGGCGCGCGCCACGCCCGCCTCTCGCTCGATTACGGCTCGCAAGTCGTCGCCGGCGTCACCCCGGGCAAAGGCGGCCAGGTCTTCGAACACGCCGGCAAGAAGGTCCCGATCTTCAACACCGTCGCCGAAGCCGCCAAGCAGACCGGCGCCACGGTCTCCGCGATCTTCGTCCCCCCGCCCTTCGCGGCCGACGCCATCCTGGAATGCTTCGACGCCGACCTCGACCTCGCCGTGGCCATCACGGAAGGCATCCCGGTCCGTGACATGGTCCGCGCCAAGCGCGCCATGGCCGGCCGTCGCACCCGCCTCATCGGACCGAACTGCCCCGGCCTCGTGACCCCTGGTCGCGGCGACAAGTCTTCCGGCGGCTGCCGCATCGGCATCGCCCCGGGCTACATCCACCGCCGCGGCAACGTCGGCGTGGTCTCCCGCTCCGGCACCCTGACTTACGAAGCCGTCTGGCAGCTCACCTGCCGTGGCAAGGGTCAGTCGACCTGCGTCGGCATCGGCGGCGACCCCGTCAACGGCACCTCGCACCTCGACGTCATCAAGCTCTTCAACGACGACCCGGAGACCGAAGCCATCATCATGATCGGCGAAATCGGCGGTAACGCCGAAGTCGAAGCCGCCCGCTGGATCAAGCAGCACTGCAAGAAGCCCGTCGCGGGCTTCATCGCCGGTGCCACCGCTCCGGCCGGTCGTCGCATGGGCCACGCCGGCGCCGTCATCGGCGGAGCCGAAGACACGGCCGCCGCGAAGATCAAGATCTTCCAGGAGTGCGGCATCTCCGTCGCGGCCACGCCGTCCGACATGGCCGACGCCCTCCTCCGCATCTGGAAGGGCTGAAAACCAGGCGCCAAATTATAACGAAGAGGCCCGGCGACGGGCCTCTTTTGTTTTTACAGGGGATCCCGCACCGCTCAGAACCATCGCATGTGGTACTACGAACAGAACGGCAATCGCATCGGACCGGTCGACGAAGCCACCATGCGCCAACTCATCGCCGATCGCACCATCTCCATCGACACGCTGGTCTGGACCAACGGCATGGCCAACTGGACTCCGCTCCAGCAGACCCAGCTCGCCGCCGGGCTGCCGGTGCCGCCGCCGATGCCCCACTCGGCTCCGGCCAGCCCCCAGTATCACCAGGCACCGACCAACCATCACCCCGACGCCAAAGATCGCGTGACCTACGTCCTCCTGGCGGTCCTACTCGGCATCGGCATCCATAACTTCTACGCCGGTTACACGACCCGCGGCATCATCCAGTTGCTGGTGTCCATCTTGAGCTGTGGCATCCTCTGGTTCTTCATGTGGATCTGGGCGATCATCGAAGCCTGCACGGTCACGCAGGACGCCAACGGCGTCCGCTTCAAGTAAGCCACAGTTCACTTGCTGACAAAAAGGCCGCCCATCGGGCGGCCTTTTGCTTTGGCTGACTCGTCGACTTACTTGCCGGCGACGTAAGCGAGACCGCCAGCGGTCTTGGCCACGGCGTCAGCGCCTTCGAGCAGATCGGCGATGGGGTCCCACTTGCCGTTGACGAGTCCGTCGCGGGCGGAGGCGGCGATGCTGGCCTTCCAGGTCTTGGCGCCGGCGGAGACGGTGAGCTGAGCGACGTCGACGGTGACTTCGACGTCCGGGTTGGCACGGACGAAGGCGTCGCACTCGGCGAGGTCCTCCTTGGAGAGGGTCAGGCAAGGCACGCCGAGGGTCGTGGAGTTGCCGAAGAAGATCTCAGCGAAACTACCGCCGACGAACGCGGTGAAACCATAACGCCAGAGCGACTGGGGGGCATGCTCACGGGAGCTGCCGCAGCCGAAGTTGAAGCCGACGACCATGACGCCCTGCTTGGCGGCGGCGATGCGGGCGGCCTGCGCCGAGTTCATCGGATGCGAGCGCTCCTTGCCGTCGGGACCGGTGCGCTCGTCGCGGAAGGCGTGCTCGCCGAGACCGTCGAAGGTCACGCAGCGGAGAGAGCGCGCGGGAATGATGCGGTCGGTGTCGATGTCGTCGCCGGGGACGGCGAGGGCGAGGGCTTTGACCTGGGTGATTTTGGCGAGGGACATGGCGGATTGAAAGGGGTTAGGCGGCGACCGGACGGCGGATGACGCAGACGGGCATCGCGAGGGCGGCAGCCAGGGAAGCGAGACGTTCTTCGGCGACGGAGGCGGCGACGGTCTCGTCGGCCAGCAGGATCGCGTGTCCGTCCACGACCCACGGCAGGATCACGGTGCACACGGGCTTACCGTCGTAATGGGCGTCGACGCTCACGTCGCGCTGACAGGCGAGGCCTTCCGCCGAGCAGGCCGTGGCGATGTCGTCGCCCTGGGCGATACGTTCGAGCACGCGGTCGACTGGCGCGGAGGCGGACATCAGACCTTGAAGACTTCGCGGGCGTCGGTGACCTGGCCGGTGATGGCGGCGGCGGCGACCATGAGGGGGCTCATGAGCACGGTACGACCGGTCTGAGAGCCCTGACGGCCCTTGAAGTTACGGTTCGAGGAGCTGGCGCAGAGCTGGTCGCCGACGAGCTTGTCGGGATTCATCGCGAGACACATGGAGCAGCCCGCGCCGCGCCATTCGAAGCCGGCTTCGATGTAGATCTTGTCGAGACCTTCATGCACGGCCTGGATGGCGGTGAGCTGCGAGCCCGGGACGACGATCGCCTTGACGCTCGGGCTCACCTTGCGGCCCTTGAGGTATTTGGCGACTTCGCGAAGGTCGGAGATGCGGCCGTTAGTGCAGGAGCCGAGGAAGCAGACGTCGACCTTGGTGCCCTTGATCGGGGTGTTGGGCGCCAACTTCATGTGAGCGTAGGCGTCTTCGGCGGTCTGACGGTCGGCGGCGTTGAGGGTCTCGAGCGCCGGCATCTTCTCGTCGATGAACACGGCCTGGCCCGGGGTGATACCCCAGGTGACGGTCGGGCGGATGTCCTCGGCCTTGAAGACCTTGACGTCATCATACTGGCAACCGACGTCGGAAGCGAAGGAAGCCCAGCGAGCCACGGCGGCATCCCAATCGGCGGCCTTCGGGGCGTAGGGCTTGCCCTTGATGTAGTCGAAAGTCTTCTGGTCCGGATTGACGTAACCGCAGCGGGCGCCGCCTTCGATGGACATGTTGCAGACGGTCATGCGCTCCTCGAGGGAGAAGCCGTCGAAGGTCGTGCCGGCGTATTCGTAAGCGAAGCCGATGCCGCCGTTGACGCCGAGGACGCGGATGATGTGCAGGATGACATCCTTGGCGTAGACGCCCGGAGCCAGCTTGCCGTTCACTTCGATACGGCGGACCTTGAGGGGGCTGAGGGCGAGGGTCTGGGTCGCGAGGACGTCGCGGACCTGCGTGGTGCCGATGCCGAAGGCGATCGCGCCGAACGCGCCGTGGGTGGCGGTGTGGGAGTCGCCGCAGGCGATCGTGGTGCCGGGCTGGGTGATGCCCTGCTCCGGTCCGACCATGTGGACGATGCCCTGGGTGCCGGTCGTGGTGTCGAAGAAGCGGATGCCGTAGTCCTTGGTGTTCTTACGGAGGGCCTCGATCATCTCCTGGGCGATCGGGTCGGAGTAAGGCTCCTTGAGCTCGTTGGTCGGGACGATGTGGTCGACCGTGGCGAAGGTCCGCTGCGGATACTTCACCTTGAGGCCGAGGTCCCGGAGCATGCCGAAGGCCTGGGGGCTCGTCACCTCATGGATGAGGTGCGTGCCGATGAACAATTGGGTCTGCCCGTTAGGCAGCTTGCGCACGGTATGCGCTTCCCAAACTTTCTGGAACAGGGTCTTGGCCATCTGAGTAAAAGGTGAAGGGTCAACGTAGGACGGGACGAGGGCTGGTCAATCCCGCAGGCGAGCCGTCCACGGGCATATTTCCCGATTAATCCGCCGCCGTGCCCGGGCCGATGCCGCCGTGTCTTGACCCCTACGCCCCTCCCCTTCCATCCTCGGAGCATGGCCCGCACCCTGACCCTCAGCTTCTCCTGCCCTGACACCAGCGGCATCGTGGCCGGGGTCTCCGCGTTCGTCGCCGCCCACAAAGGCTGGATCACGGAAGCCAGCCAGCACACCGAGACCGAACTCGGACGGTTCTTCATGCGCGTGGAGATCCGGGCCGAGTCCCTCGATTTCCCCGCCGAGGAGTTCGCCGCGCGCTTCGCCCCTGTGGCCGCGCGGTTCGGTATGGACTGGAAAGTCTCCGACTCCGCCCAGCCTCGCCGCGTGGTGCTCCTCTGCTCCAAGCAGGAGCACTGCCTCTACGACCTGCTCGCCCGCCACGTCGCCCAGGACTTCCCGTTCGTGATCCCTTGCGTGATCTCCAATCACGAGAACCACCGCAAGGTCGTCGAAGCCCACGGCATCCCCTTCCACTTCGTCCCCGTGACGCCAGAGACCAAGCAGGCGGCCTACCGTAAGATGGAGCAGCTCTTCCGCGAGGCCCAAGCCGACCTCATCGTGCTCGCCCGCTACATGCAGGTGCTCGACGAACAGATGTGCCGCGATTTCGCCGGCAAGATCATCAACATCCATCATTCGTTCCTGCCCTCTTTCGCCGGCGCCAAGCCCTATCACCAAGCGCATCGCCGCGGCGTGAAGCTCATCGGCGCGACCTGCCACTTCGTCACGCCGGACCTCGACGAAGGACCCATCGTGGAACAGGACGTGATCCGCATCGACCATTCGGACACGCCCGAGGACATGGCGCATCTGGGGAAGGACATCGAGAAGGTCGTGCTCGCCCGCGGCCTCCGCGCCGTCGTCGAGGACCGCGTTCTCATCGCTGGTAATAAGACCGTTATCTTCCGTTAAAAACCACCCTTTCGGGAGGGTTTGGCGTTGGCGGGCTGACGGCTGAAAGCCAAGGTGAGTCCACCCCTGCCCATGCGTCTGCTTTGCTCCTGCCTGCTCGCGACTTCCGTCGCGTTCGCCGCTCCTTCGGTCGAAGAAATCACGCCGACGAAGAAGGCTCCGTTCCTCCAGCCCGCCGAAGCCGACCGCGCTGAACTGCACACGGCCATCAAGAACTACATGGCCAAGGAGCCGGGCACCTTCGAAGCCCACGCCGCTGCCCGCGACTTCCCCGGCATCGTCGAGTCCAAGGAACGCGTCGCCCGGACGGTCGCCTATGATTCCAATCTCGTCCACCGCTGGGATACCACCAACGGCGGCGCGCCGAATCTCTACACGAGCCCTGACGTCTGGCAGGAGACCGGCCTCTACGCCGCACCCGGCGAAGTCGTCATCGTGAAGGTCGCCTCGCTCCCCGAGCATCGCACGGTGAAGGTGGTCGTCGGCTGCCACCGCGACAGCCTGCTGAAGCTGGCGAAATGGAACCGCTTCCCGGTCATCGCGCGGACCTTCGAACTCAAGGTCGGCGAGAACAAGATCGCCAACGCCTTCGGCGGCCAGCTCTTCATCCAAAGCTCGCACAAAGACTGGCGTAAGCCGATGAAAACTTCGCCGGCCACGCCGCTGCAGTTCAGCAACGCCGTCGCGATGCCGACCTACGTGCTCGGCAAGGACACCCCGGAATCCTGGGCGAAAGCCAAGCTGCTGCCGGCCCCCTGGGTCACCCTCTCCGGCAAGCAGGTCATCCTGCACGTCCAGGCGTCCGCCGTGAAAGGACTCGCGGACCCGAAGGCCCTGCTGGAATGGTGGGACAAGTCGATGGCCCTCGAAGACGACCTCATCGGCCTCCGCCGCCTGGCTCCTGAGCGCGTGGTCCCTGACCGACAGATCTCCGCTGGCTTCATGCACTCGGGCTATCCGTTCATGTGCTGGATCGATCCGTCGCAGCAAGACAGCGTCGACCTCCCCAAGCTCATGAAGGAAGGCAACTGGGGCTTCTTCCACGAACTCGGCCACAACCATCAGTGCTCCGCCTGGACTTTCGACGGACAGACGGAAGTCACCTGCAACTTGTTCTCGCTTTATGTCATGGAGAAACTCGTCGGCAAGCCGCAGGGACGCGGCCATCCGGCGATGGAGAAGATCGATGAGCTCCTCGCCAAGCGCTTCGCCGCCGAACCGAACAAGGGACCGTTCGAACAGCTCGCGACCTTCGTCGTGCTGATCCGCGCCCACGGTTGGGAACCCCTCCGCGTGACCCTCCGTTCCTACGCGACCGACGCCGCCCCCAAGGGCAGCACCAAGGAACAGCTCCAGAGTCTCTTCGCCTTGCGCTACGGGAAGGCCGCCAAGGCCGACGTGAGCGAGTATTTCGAGAAGATGGGCTACCATGTCGAACCGACGACCAAGTCCGCCCTCCGAGGCCTCCCGGCCTTCCGGCCGACCCTGCCCGCGTCGGCTAAGTGACGTCATGACAAGGGTTCGCCGGGCGACGCCTTCTGCCTCGCCCTGCGGGCTTATTTAAACTTAATACGTCTTCGTCGGCCCTCGCGGCCGCCTTTCGACCATGTCCCTCATTTCCCGCCTTTCCGCTCGCCTCCAAAACCACCCCAAGCGCATCGTCTTCCCCGAAGGCTCCGACGCCCGCGTGATCCAGGCCGCCCGCCAGTTCGTCGTGAAGAAGCTCGGCGTCCCGATCCTCGTCGGCGACCGCCAGCGCATCAAGGTCAACGCCGCCCGCCTCAACATCAGCCTCGAAGGCATCCGTGTCGTCGAACCCGAACGCAGCGACGAGCTCAAGGGTTTCGCCGAGAAGCTCGAGTCGATCCAGCGCTACGGCAATACGAACCTCCAGGGCGACCCGGCCGAACTGGCCCTCAACCCGAACTACTTCGCCTGCCTGATGGTCGCCACCGGCGGCGCCGACGCGCTCATTTCCGGTGCCACTACCCACGCCTCTTCCGGCCTCCGTGCCATCCTGCAGGTGATGCCCCGCCAGACCGGCGTCGAGACGGTCTCCTCGATGCAGATCCTCGAATCAGAAGAAGGCAAGTTCGGCATCGACGGCGTCCTCTTCCTCGCCGACTGCGGCGTCATCCCGGAGCCGACCGCCGAGCAGCTCGCCGACATCGCGGTGACGACCGCCGGCCTCGCCGGTCACCTCACCAACACGACGCCGAAGGTCGCGATGCTCGCCTACTCGACCCACGCTTCGAACCCTCGCCTGGCTTCGGTGAAGAAGGTCCAGGTCGCCACCGACCTCGCCCGCCGCAAGGCCCGTGAACTGGGCATCACCTGCGATATCGACGGCGAGATGCAGGCCGACGCCGCCATCAACCCCTTCGCCGCCCAGTCCAAGGAAGTCGCCGGGGCCGTGGCCGGCCGTGCCGGCGTGCTGATCTTCCCTGACCTTAACTCTGGCAACATCGCCTCGAAGATGGCCCAGCACATCGCCGACATCCCGGCCTACGGCCAGATCCTCACCGGCCTCGACCGTCCCGCCGCCGAGATCTCCCGCGGCGCCAGCGCCCACGATATCTTCGGCACCGCGGTGATCGTCGCCGCCCAGGCGGTCGATAAATCCTACCTCTTCCCGAAGCTGAAGGACGGGCCCGCCGCCTGATCATGCCCCCCCGCAAGCGCTTCGCTGACAACGTCCCCGGGCTGCTCCTGCGCCCGATGAACCTGGACACGCGGCGGATCTTCGTCGCGGCGACGCGCATGAACGACGGCAAGACGACGACCTGCCTCGGCCTCACGGCCGCCCTGCAGGCGATGGGCCTGCACGTGGGCTACATCAAGCCGATCGCCCAACGCGTGGTGATGTCAGGGGAAGACCAGGTCGACGAAGACACGCTGCTCATCGACGGGCTCTTCGACCTCAACGTCCCGATCGCGGCGATGTCGCCGGTGGCCATCGGACCGGACTTCACGAAGCAGTATCTGGAGAATCCCGATGAGATCGGCCCGCAGCTCAAGGACCGCATCTGCCGCGCCTTCGACCGTACGGCCTACGGCAAGGACATCGTGGTTGTCGAGGGTTCGGGCCACGCCGGCGTGGGTTCCGTCTTCGGCGCCTCCAACGCCGACAACGCCCGCGTGCTCGGCTCCAAGGCCATCATCGTCGCGGCCGGCGGTATCGGCAAACCGATCGACGAGATCGCCCTCAACAAAGCGCTCTTTGATAAGGCCGGCGTCGAGGTCGTGGGCGCCATCCTCAACAAGGTGATGCCGGACAAGCTCGAGTTCATCCGTGATTTCGCCGGCCGCGGCCTCCGCAAGCTCGGCGTGCCCCTCCTCGGCGTCGTCCCGCTCCAGGAGACGCTCGTCTACCCCAATCTCGACCAGGTCGCCGACGAGACCAAGGCCCGCTGGATCCATCAGCCGGCCGGCCTCCGTCGCGTCCGGCGCGTGGTCATCGGGGCCATGTCCGCCCGCCGCTCCGCCGAATACCTGCGCGTCCCCGGCACCTTGGTGATCGTCCCCGGCGACCGCGAAGACCTCCTCGAGGCCTTCATCGCGGGCGTGGGCGCCGAAGCCCTCTCCGGCGTGCTCTTCTCGAACGGGCTGCTGCCCAACGACGAGATCGTCCTCCGCCTCAAGGAGGCGGGCATCGCGATGGCCGCCGTCGAGGCCGAGTCTTTCGCGGTCACCGCACGCATCAACAACATGACGGTGAAGACGATGCGCCAGGACGCCGACAAGATCCCGATCATCCGCAAGATGATCTCGGACTCCGTCGACATCCAAGCCCTGCTCCGCTCGCTCTGAGCGGTCAGACCTTCCGCAGCACCTCGTCGAGACGCGTGAAGTGGGCGTCATCGAAACCCATGGCACGCTTCAGGAACGCGTCGCGCTCGATGAGATTGGGGATCTTGCCCGCCTCCCGCCACTGGGCGGTGGTGATGAGTCCGCGCAAGCGCACCCAGAAAGCCCCGACGGGTACGGGATAATCGCTGCCATGCAAGAAACGTCCCAGGCGTCCGGATTCCTTGACCTGCTTGAGGACGCCGCTGCGGATCGGGCTATTGAGGGCGCTCGTATCGGCGTACATCTTCGGGAATTCGTCCATGAGCTTGATGAGCTCGCCGAAGTAGTTCTGATCGAAGAAGTGGCTGTTGCCCGAGGAATGGGCGGCGATGACCTTGACGCCCAGCTCCAACGGGCGACGGAGGATGCGCGGATCCTGGTAAGCACGATTGATGACCGGCACGGTCATCTCGCCACCGGTATGGCAGAGGAACGGGAGGCCGGCGGCGGCCATGCGTCGCCAAAACTCATCATATTGAGGAAGCGAGCAGTTCACGTTCTGGCAGTTGGGCAAGAGCTTGAGCGCGCGGGCGCCGGACGCCAGGCAGCGATCTAGTTCTTCCAACGCGTCCTTACGTCCAGGGTGGATCGACACCGCCGGCACGAACTCCGGATTCTCGCGGCAGACCTTAAACAAGTAGTCGTTCGGCACATGGAACGACCCGAAATCCATCTTCTTGCCTTCTTCGTCGTAAACCTCGTCCTGCGCCAGCAGCAAAGCCTTGTCCACATAGGAGCCCCGGATGAGCTCACGCAGGGCCTCGACGTATTTCACGTCGAAGTCCTTGTGCGTGAGCGGCAGCGGCATCCCGACGGCCCGACGCATGACCTCGCTGAGGGCCTTCAGCCAGAGGCCTTCGATCCGCAGCCAGCACCCGCTCCCGTCTTGGCCGTTACCGACGAGGTGGACGTGACAATCATAGCGTAGTGGGGTCATAGAAAGAATCAGGGGGAGGCCGTAATCTAAGCGTCCTTCTGGTCGGCGGTGATCCGGCCGTAGAGCCAGGCAACGCCAAAGAAGGCGACCGCCAAGGCGGTGCAGGCCGCGATGCGGCCCAATAGGTCCGTGATGTCGTGTGACAGCACCCGGATGGTCGCGATGGCGAGGCCGACGAGACCAACCATGCGCAGCGAACGCGTCGCCAGCAGATGGCCGATGACGAACGTCAGCACGGAAGCCAAGGCCCAGAAGAGCGAGACGCCAGCGCCGGGTAGATGCGCCAGCATGAAGAAAGCCGAGCCTAATAGTATCGCCGAAGCGATTGCCGCCCGCTGGAAAGTACCCCAAGCGCCCTGCCCTCGGGTATGGATGGCCAGGACGTAAAGGAGACAGGCCAAGCCAATCAGGATAAAAGGCGCCTGGATCAAACCAAGCTCTTGGACTCCCTGCAATTTGATCATCAATACCCGGAGAACATGCCCGAAGAAGGCGCCGGCAGCAAAAAGCGAAAGGTCCGTCGGCACCGTGCCGAGCCTACGTAGCGCCGAAGTCAGGGCGACCAAGAGCAGGCCGCCAAAAGTCCAAGTGAAGGCCGTCATCGAGGCCGAAGGGCGAGCCGGCTGTAATCCCGGGGAGAAAGCGAAATAGGAGACGTAATGGGCCAACGTGAAGACGATGACCGCAGTCGCGAACGAAAGGACATACCTCAGCACCTTAACACCCGCGCCTTCCAGACCAATCAGTCGCCAGAGCGCGACTGCATTGATGAGCAAAATCATCGCGGACCAGAGGATTGACCATGACTTCGATTGCGTCAGGTCGAATACGACGAGGCAAGCGGACAGGACATAGGCGGGAGCCGCGGCCCAAAGCAGGGCCGGGCGAAAACGGAAGGCTGCGACGAGCACCAGCACGAGCCAAGGCCAGCCGGTATCGGCCTTAGATAAATGGTCCTGGACGGCCAGCACGCTGACAGCCAGGCCCAGGATGCCAACTACACGGCGGATTTTCTGCCAACCCGAGACGCGCTCCCAATCCTCACGCAATGCCAGCATGAGGCCCAAGGCCGCGAGACCAGCCAGCGCGATCCAAGGCTTGGCCGGGGGATGATCGATGAAGGCGAAAGCGGCCACGCCGGCGAGGACTTCGGAGGCCCAGCGGACGAGTTCCGAACGCGTACGGGTGCCGACGACCAAGGTGGCCGCGGCGGCGAGCGCCCAGATCAGCCAGACGAGATGCGGATCCACGAGCCACGCCAGCCCGGCGCCGACGAAGCCGACGGCGGCGAGCAGCAGGACTTCGCTCACGAGCGCGTTACGGCGAAGCTCCACATAACCCGCGATGCTCGCCACGGCGGCGATGAGCAGGGCGACCGTCGCGCGATCGTTTTCCCCGCCGGTCGCGAGGAAGAGGGAAAGGAATGCCGGAGCGAAGAAGCTGGCGAGCTGGAAAGCCGAACGAGCATCACGGCCAAGCAGAACGGCGTCGTCCTTCACCAGACGTTCGCCCAGCCAGAGCACGAGGAACGAACCCAGCGCAGCGAGTTGCAGCGGCAGATAATTCGCGCCGCTCGTCGGCATGGCGTCATAAAGGAAGAGCAGGCACGCCTGGGAGCCGATCAAGCCCAGCACGCCGGCGGCACCCCACGGGCCGCGCACCATCAGGATGACGCCCAGCACGGCAATCAAGCCGGCACCCGTCGCCGTAGACCCAGGCGCGGCGCCGGACCCAATGGAGAAATAAACCGCGACCGTAGCGAAGATGACGGCGAGCTGACCGAACAGCTTACTTCCCCTTGCCATGGCGACGAAGGCGACGCCAAAAGCCACGAGGAACTGGACCAACGCGGCCTGAGCTGGGCTTTCACAGACCCGCATCTTATCGAGGCCATAGGTGGCCCACGCGGCGAACTGCCAGACGGCGAGACCGGAGGCGGCCAGCACTTCCCCCAGGTCCTGCCGCTTCGAAGCAAGACGGATACCACCCCAGAAAAGACCAGCGCCGACCAAGGCGACCTCCAACACGCGCACAATCGGGGGGATAGCGGAATTGAGGTTGAGCCAGATGCCTAAAAAGACGACCGCCGCCACGGCCAATAAGCCGCCGACGCGGACGGCCCACCAAGCGCCCAGCGCATACTCGCCGTTGAGATCAGTCGGAGGCAAGAGCCCGAGATCACGGAGGCGCTCCGAAAGAGGATCAAGCTGCGCGACAGCTACTGGAGCCGCCGGCTGGACCGCCCTCGGCGGGAAAGGCGGCGGGGAGGCGACCGCAGAAGCGACGACCGCAGCGGCGACGGGCGCAGAAGCGACGGAGGGAACCGGGGTAGGCTGCGAAGGCACCGCGACCGGATTAACCGGAGGCACCGTGATTCTTTTATCTAAAACCGCTAAACGCTGTTCCAAGGATTTCACTTCCCCGATGAGCATGAAGAAACGGATCGGCAGGTAGATGCCTAGTCCTAGGCAGGCAAAGCCGGCTAAGATACCAAATGTTTCCATGTCCTCAAACTAGGCTCTAGGCACAAAGAGGCGAGGTTTAGCTTCCCAGCCTTATATCGAATTTTTCGATAACCCCTTTGGGGACTCAGACGACAGAACGGCCCCGCAGCCAGACGCCTGCCACTTCCGGCCGGGCCGAGGAACCATCCCAATGGAAAGCCATAAGGTCAGCCGGCTGGCCGACCGCCAAGACTCCCCTACCCTCGACAATTCGGCCCGGGGCGACCGTGAGCAGCGTGACGGCTTCACCCAAGGTCAACCCAACCTGATTCACGAGCACCGGAATCGCGGCAGTCATGGGTAAGGCCGCCCCAGCGAGGTAATTCCCCGTGCCATCGTCGATCGCCAGGAAACCGTCGGCCCGTAACTCGACCTTGCCTCCGATCGGGGTCTGATATTTCCCGGCAGCCAGACCACCCAAGGCGACGGTGTCCGAGACGACCAACGATCGCCCAAGGCCCTTGGCCCGGAGCATGACCTTAAGCTGCGCCGGGGTGAGATGATGCCCATCGGCGATGAACATGGCCGTGAGCCGATCGTCGGCCAACTGGGGCCAGAGATGGTTATGACGACGGTTCAGCAACGCATGCGAACCGTTGCCGAGGTGCGTCGAGAGCGTCGCGCCGGCGTCGACCGCGGCGGCGATCTGCGCGGCATCAGCCGAGGTGTGTCCGAGCGAGACGACCACGCCGGACTTCACGAGATGTCGGATATAGGCGGGCGCCTCTGACCAGTGCGGGGAAAGCGTGACGAGCTTCACGAGCCCGCCGGCGGCAACCTGCCAGCGATCGAACTCGGCGATGGATGGCGGGCGCACATCGGCCGCAGGGTGCGCGCCGCGCGGGCCGTCCTCAGGAGCGATGTGCGGTCCTTCGACATGGATGCCGGCGACCATCGCGGCGACTTCAGGATACTGCGCACACGCCTCGAGGATAGCCTTCAAGGCCGCGCTGATACGGGCTTCCGGCGCGGTGATGATCGTGGGCAGGAAAGTCGTGACGCCCACCTTGAGCATCGCCTGGCAGAGCGCGCGAACGGTCGCGATATCGAGCGTGAGTCCGTTGAGGTCATGGCCGGCGTAGCCGTTGACCTGCAGGTCGACGAAGCCCGCGCAGAGCCATTGCTTCTCACCGTGCTCTTGGAATTCAATCGCCGCAATCAGGCCATCATCGGTCGTGACCACGATGCCCCTACCCGTCGAGGGATCGCGGCCAAGGATGCGCTGGGACGAAGCGGCGGACACGGGTCAGCGGGCAAGCTCTGAAGCGGCGGCCGCGTCGACATACAGCGTGCAGTCGGCGTGCTGCTGGACGATTGAAGCCGGACAGGTCGGCGTCACCGGTCCTTCGACCGTACCCTTCACCGCGATGGCCTTACGACGATCCGGGACCGACAAGATGATGCGCGCGCTCTTCATGATCTGGCGGATCGACATCGACACGGCCTGCTTGGGAACGTCTTCAAAGGTCGGGAACCAGCCTTCGCCGAACTGCTGCTGGCGGCAGGCCTGGTCGAGGTTCACGACGATGTAAGGCACCTCGGTCTCGAAATCCGCAGGCGGATCATTGAAGGCGAGGTGAGAGTTCTCGCCGATACCGGCGAAACAGAGGTCGATCGGACAGGCCGAGATGCGCGCGTTGAGACGCTTCAGTTCGGCGGCGAGATCCGGCGCGTCGGCGTCCACGGGGACGAACTCCGCCCGGGCCGGCAGTTGGTCGATGAAGCGTTCGCGGAGATACTTACGGAAGCTCGCGCCATGCGCCTCCGGGAGGCCGACGTATTCATCGAGGTGAAAGATCGTGACCTTGGTCCAGTCGATGCCGGGCTCCTTCACGAGGTGCTTGAGCGTCTCGAACTGGCTGGCGCCGGTGGCGACGATGATGTTCGCCCGGGGCTGGCGGGCGAGGATGGCGCGCAGTTCGCGGGCGCCGTGCGTGGCCGCGGCCTGGCCCATGGCGACGGCGTCCTTATGCTGTTCGATCTTCATGGCGGGGTGCAGCAGACTGCCCTAGCCCGCCCCCGGCGGGCAAGCGCCTAACGCCGCCCAAACGGAGGCTTTCCGGCGATTAGCCGACGGGGTCGAGGCCGCGAAGGGTGCCGGTAGACGAAGCGAACTTGTCCGCCTCGATGCCCATGCGCTGGAGCATGGAGACGTAGAGGTTCGGCAGCGGGTAATTGTTCTCGGTGTCGAAGACGTGGTGCTGGCCGTGCTTGAAGCCGCCACCCATGAGCAGGGTCGGCAGATTCGTCGTCGTATGGGCGCTGGCGTTGCCGAGATTGCTGCCATACAGGATCATCGTGCGATCCAGCAGGGACTGTCCGTCTTCCTTGGCGGACTTCAGGTCGGCCATCAGCTTGGCGAGCAGGGTCATGTGCATGCTGTCGATCTGCTTGAGCTGCGCGAGCTTCTTGGCCGACTTGCCGTGGTGAGAAAGGCTGTGGTAACCGTCGGTCGTCGTGTGGACGTGGTCGATATCGAGGGCCGGAGTGTTGACGCTATCCAGCATGAGCGTGACCGCGCGAGAGGAGTCGGTCTCGAAACAGAGGCGGGCCATGTCATACATCAGCCGGACCTTATCCATATACTCCTTGGGGCTGCCCGGGTCGCGCGGGGCCGAAGTGGTGGCCACGGGGCGCGGCTTACGCTCCCACTCCTTGGACATCTGCATGCGCTGCTCGAGCTCGCGCACGCTGGTGAAATACTGGTCAAGGCGGTCGCGGTCGCGCGCGCCCATCGTACGGCGGAGTTCGCCGGCCTGGCCGCCCACGGCGTCCAGGATGCTCTGGCCGAGCTGCAGACGGCGCTCCTGCGCCCTCACTTCGGCCTCGGAGCCGCCCATGAACATCTTACGGAAGACCTCCGAGGCGCGCTCTTCGGTCGGGATCATCACGCCCCCGGCGGTCCAGGAAAGACTGCGGGAACCACGGGCGCAGTTCACACCGAGGGTCATCGAAGGGAAGCGTGTGAGGTGGCCGATGCGCTCGGCCATGAACTGGTCGAGGGAGATCGTGTTGCGGAAACCGCCGCTGCTCGGATGCGGGGCCGCGGTCAGGAAGCAGTTGTCCGCCGGGTGGCCGCCGTCCACGTCCGGGTGCGATACGCCGGAGAAGACGCTGAAGTCGTTACGGTGCGCCTGCAGGAGTTCGAGATAAGCCGACGGCTTGTAGTCCTTCCCCTTGCCCGTCGGAAAGAAGTAGTCCGGGACGAGACCGAGGTTATTGCAGATGCCCAGCATGCGCCGGGGCTTGGTGGCCGGCGCGGGGGCCGCCGCGAAGGCCGGGGTCATGGCATCGAGCATCGGCAGGGCCAGCAGCACGCCGGTGCCAGCCAGGAAGCGGCGACGAGAGACGGCGCGCTTGAACGCGACGAACGGAGCTGGGGAGGAACGGAAAGGAGCCATCGGGGTAGGTTTACTTGTTAAGGAAGAGTTCGCTGGTGACAAGTCCGCGGACCAGGTCGCGGACGCCGTAACGGCCCGCCTTGGCCCCGTCGAGGACGGCCTCGACCTTGGCGCGGTCGGCAAAGCCCACCGGGGCGCCGGTGGCGTAGACGGTGAACTGCCCGACGAGGTTGCGGGCGAGCTGACGTTCGTCGGCGGCGACGAGGCGCTTGAATTCACGGATGTCCTTGAAGGCTTTACCGTCGAGTTCGCCATAGGTCTCGATCACCAAGGCGTTATGGAAGGCGAAGGCCTGGCCGTTCTTACCGATACCGACCTCCGGAGTCTTGCCATCGAGGGCGCGGTAACGGTCGCGGAAACCGCCCATGACGTCGAAGCTCTCGAGCGCGAAGCCAGGCGGATCGATCTGGGTGTGGCAGGACGCGCACGATTCGAGCGTGCGATGCTTCTCAAGCTGCTGACGGATCGTCACAGCGCCACGGGTGTCCGGCTCGACGGCGGGTACGCTGGGAGGCGGGGGTGGCGGCTTACGGCCGAGGATGCGCTCCATGACCCAGGCACCACGGATGACGGGCGAAGTCGTGGTGCCATTGGCGGTGACCTTGAGCACCGCGGCTTGGGTCATGAATCCGCCGCGTACGCTGCCAGCGGGCAAGGAGACTTTGCGTAGCTTCACGCCTTCGACGGGCGGGAGCTGGTAGAGCGAGGCGAGGCGTTCGTTGACGAAGACGAAGTCCGCCTCGACGACGGCACGGGCCGGGAGGTTTGCGCGGAGGAGTTCGGCAAAGGTGGCATGGCTCTCGTCCCGGGCCGAATCCAACAGATGGTCGTCGAGATAGTAATCAGGATACAGCAAGCTGTCCGGGTCGTTGGCCCCGGCCTTACGTAGTTCGAGCCAGTAATCAGTGAATGATTCGACGAAACGCTGCGAACGGGCGTCGGCGAGCAGACGGTCCGTCTGGGTGCGGAGGACGGCCGGATCACGCAGCTTCTTCGCGTCCGCCAAAGCGCGGAGCTCGGCGTCGGGCGGCGAGTTCCACAGGAAGAAACTCAGGCGAGAAGCCACGGCATGGTCGTCCAGCGCCCCGGGTGCCTCACGCAGGTAAAGGAAGGACGGTGAGCAGAGGACGGCGGCATAGCCCGAGAGCATCGCCTCAGCGAAGGAGCTGCCCGACTTCAGCGCACCCTGGATGATCGGCAGGAAGCGGATCTCTTCGGCGGCGGAAACGGGGCGACGGTAGGCGGAGCGGACGAAGCGACGGAGCAGTCGCTCGGCGTCAGCAGCCTCATCACGCGGAGTCACGGCGTAAGGCAAGCTTGCTCCTTTAGGAGTAGGCTTGACCGGTAAGTCGTCGAACAGGACCGCATAGGGTGCCGACGGCCATTGCGGGGCGACCGGGCCCTTCACGTCGATCCAGCGCATGACCAGGCCAGGCTGACCTTCGGGCGTGGCGAGGGGATTCTGCGCCCGAGAAGCACCGGGACGGGAGCGGAAGAAACGGGTGACGTCGATTTGGATGCTCTCGCCGGCCTCGAGCACGACGTCGAGTTCGGCGACGGTGACATCAGGTCCGAGGTCGATCGTGCCGATGCGACGCAGGACGCGCGGAGGCGTGAGCGCGTAGACCGTGATCGGCTCGGAGCGGCGGCCCTTGGAGATATTGTCGAGGTCGGGAATCTGCCAGCGGACCTTGCCTTTGGCCTTCGTGGTGCCCGGACCGACCCATACGGAGTGGCCGCAGAGCTTGACGAGATAGCGACCGTCCTGCGGTGCGCGGAAGGTCCCGAACCACGGCTCGACCGGCTCATAAGCACCGTGCACGACACCGACGCCTTCCTCGTCACGCAGCACGGGATTGGCCTTGCCCACGGTGGCGGGAGCGTTGCCCGCGCGCACCTCCGGCTGTCCTTTGAATCCCAAGGTCGGGAAGGTCGCCCGCTCGGGCGACATGTTGAACTCGGAGAACTTCATCTTGCCGACGTAACTCCCCTGCTGGCGCGCGTAATGCCGACGGCTGCCGGTCTCGTTCGGCGCGACGGAGGAGATGAACGCCGAACGCAGAGCCTCTTCGGCCGCGCCAAGGGTGCGTTGGAGCTGGACGTGCGAGACGTCCAGGGCTTCGCCGCTCTTGTTGTAACGATGCGCCTCGGTGTCCTCTGGCAGCGACTCTTTGATGTCGAGCCACGGCGCCTGCAACAGGTCGCGGACGGCGTTCTCGTATTCGAAGCGGTTCATGCGTCGCTCGACCGAACGCCCCTGGGCGGCGATACGGGTGACGTCTTCACGGAGCAGGGTGGCGGCAAGAGCGCCGAGGTAGGCGGATTGCTCGCTGGCAGCGGGGCGAGCCTTCTTCTTCGGCGGCATCTCGCCGTTGGCAGTGCGGTCGTGGATCTTGACCCAAGCGGCAAAGGACTTCGGATCCCGGAGGTCCGACTTCAGGGCGGTCATATCCAGACCACCTTTCTTCGTTTCGGCATCGTGGCACTCGACGCAGTTCTTCTCCAGGAAAGGAGCCAATGCCCCCGAGGAACCGAGGGGCAGCAGAAGGAGACCGAGGATGGCGGCGCGGAAAGTCATGCGGGGCAGTTATTCAGACAGCGGAACGTGGGCCGGGTTGCCAAGGCAATCCGCCGGGGAATGGGCGGTTTTGCTAGGCTTTGAGCCCTAGGCGTCGGGGATTGTGCCCCAGGCGTCGACCCCCTGCCCTTCGGCATGCTTTCCGTCATCCGTTCTGCCGCATTGGTCGGCGTAGAAGCCGTGCCGGTCGAGATCGAGGTGAACACCGGCGAGAAGGGCGAACTCGGCCTGTGGCTGGTCGGCCTACCCGACGCCGCGGTCAAGGAATCTGAGGAACGAGTCCAGTCCGCGCTCCAGAACAGCGGACTCCGGCTGCCGGAGACACGCACCACCATCAACCTCGCCCCCGGCGACCTGAAGAAAGAGGGCGCCATCTACGACCTGCCGATTGCGCTCGGCATCGCGGCATCGACCGGCCAGCTCGACCGGGCGTTCTTGCAGCACTACCTCATCGCCGGCGAATTAGGCCTGAGCGGAGCGACGCGGCCGGTGCGCGGCGGAGTGGCGATGGCGATCCTTGCCCGGAAGTCTGGCCTCCGCGGAGTCATCCTGCCCCGCGCATCGGCAGAAGAGGCCGCGCTCGTCGTTGGAATCGAAGCGATTCCGGCCGACACCCTTGACGGCGCCCTACGTTTTCTGACCGGCGAAAAGCAGGTCACCCCGCTCGCGCCGCCGCCGTCCGAGTCCGCCACAAGCGAGGGTCAGCCGGATTTCGCAGAAGTCAAAGGGCAGTTGGCGATCCGCCGGGCGGTCGAAGTCGCCGCGGCCGGCGGCCATAATCTGCTGATGATCGGACCGCCGGGGTCGGGCAAATCGCTCATCGCGAAACGTATCCCGACCATCCTGCCTCGGCCGGACGCGGAGGAGTTCCTCGAGATCCTGGGCGTGCATTCCGCCGCCGGCGCGGGACTCACCGACGGCCGACGCGGCTGGCAGCGGCCGTTCCGTTCGCCGCATCATACCATCAGCGACATCGGACTGATCGGAGGAGGCAGCATTCCCGGACCCGGGGAGGTCTCGCTCGCGCATCTCGGCGTGCTCTTCCTCGACGAGCTCCCCGAATTCCGTCGCTCGGCGCTCGAGGTGCTCCGTCAGCCGCTCGAAGACGGTCAGGTCACCGTCTCACGCGCGGCAGCCAAGGTCACCCTGCCCTCACGGCTGATGCTCGTGGCGGCCATGAACCCGTGTCCCTGCGGCCACCTCGGCGACCGCCGACGCGAGTGCACCTGCTCGCCGATGCAGGTCCGTAAATACCGAGGTAAGATCTCCGGCCCGCTGCTCGACCGCATCGATATCCAGGTCGAAGCGCCGGCGCTCTCGATCGACGAGCTCCGCGACGCCGCGCCCGGCGAGCCCTCGGCGACGATACGCGTCCGGGTCGAAGCCGCGCGGGCCAGACAAAGGCAACGGTTCGGCGGGCGGACCGGCGGTTGCAACGCACTGCTCGGCGGGCGGGAACTCCGCGCATACTGCGCCCTCGAAAGGGCGCAGGGTGACCTCCTCCAGCAGGCAATGGAGAAACTGGGCCTCTCCGCCCGGGCCTACGACCGCATCCTCCGCGTCGCCCGGACGATCGCCGACCTCGCCGAGGCCGACCGCATCGCCACCGCCCACCTTCTCGAGGCCATCCACTATCGTTCGCTGGACCGGCAATGAAAACACTTGCCCGGCCAT
>Ga0102863_1000171_pt1 | contig 18866 bp, 16 predicted proteins | sample Colrivmet1449A02_FD_78451 | JGI IMG/M metagenome (GOLD analysis project Ga0102863, IMG submission 78451) | Estuarine microbial communities from the Columbia River estuary - metaG 1449A-02 | ecosystem: Environmental > Aquatic > Marine > Intertidal zone > Estuary | place: USA: Columbia River...
ACAATCAAAACTAATTTGTTTTAATAGTCTTTCAACTACTTTATTTGTTCTATCTTTTTCTTCAGATAAAATATATTTTTCTCTATCTATAAAAAAATCCTTTAAATCATTTGATGATCTTAATATATCATTTATTGGTTGATTGGATTTATAATGAACTGATATATATTTATATATTTCTACAGTTCTTTCTTCTGGTTTTAATAAATCATGAGAATAATTTCTAACAGCTCTTCCTATAATTTGATTAACTTTACTCATATTCCAATATGGTTCTAATATATGCACTTGTCTTACAGCTTTTAATGTAATTCCTTCAGAAATAATAGGAGAACCTATAATAACTCTAATATATTTACCATACTTATTATCGTCACTATTGAAAACTCTTTTATAACGTTCCCTTCGCTCAATACTAGTACTATCATCAAATACAATAAAATATTTATACATTTTATCTTCTGTAACATTTTGTTTACCTTTAAATTCATAAAACCCATTATTTAATAAAACTTGTTTAATTAATGATGTACCACCATAATTTACATAATTTGAATATATAAAAACATTTCCTGTTTTTGGATCTTTTATATTATTTAATAATTTATATAATTTATTTGAATATTGTTCTAATTTAGTTGTTAATACATTTTTATATTCTTTACTAAGAGACCAAGATGATCCTAATTTTGTAAATATTTTTAAAAACCCATCTTTACCATATAAATCATCAGGATAACTCATTGTAGATGCATCATTGCTATTTTTGTATAAAGAACCTGTTTTAGATACAGAAACTATATCTTCTAATGTATTTTCTTGTGATTCTATTTGTTTAATAACATCTGATAAATCATATTTTGAATCAGTATTTACATCTGAAAAAAGTGCTTTTAAATATGTTCTATACTGATCTAATGACATTTGGCAATAAACAACATTAGTACTTCCAGTTCTATTTGGTATAAGTGCGCGTCCCATAACAATTTTTTTCGGATTTGTTTCGGTATTTTCTCTTAAATAAGAAACCTTACCATATAATGCTTTCATTAATGAACTTTTACCATTGTCAGTTAAAGAAACAATACCGCCCTTTAAGGCATTACTATTAATATATTCTGATTGTGTTTTCATTAAAAATGGTTCTGTAAAATCAAAAATACTTTTAGTAGATGTCATAACCTGCTGACTAGAAGGAGTTTCTTTGTCTTCAATAATTTCTTCAGAAAATGTTTCATCAATATCTTGTTCTACTTCTTCAAATTCTTGTTGATCTATTGGTGTTTGTATTATATTTTGTTCAATATCATTTTTTTCATTTTCTTCATTTTCTTCATTTTCTTGTTCTGTTTCTATTGGTATTTCTTCTATATCAGGGATATCTTCATATATATCTTGATCCTCTAAATTAATATTAAATAATTTATTGCCAGTTGGAAATTGTAAATGTGGTCTATTTATGTTTATCAAGTTAGATAATTCAAAAATCTCAGTAGGATTATCATAAATAGGTGTTGCTGTAAGTAATAATAATCTAGTATTATATGATTTAGACAAAACTTTAAATAACGATTTATAAATATCATTATCTGTAATATTATGGGCTTCATCTACAATTATAACAGAATTACTTAAATTTTTTATTTCATCCTTAGGTTTTTTTCTAACCATTTCTCCATCAATCTTTTTTACACGTTTAGTATTTTTTCCATATTCATCTTTTATAAATTCTTTTGTACCAAGAACTCTATTTACAAATGTACCATATGTTATAAATTGATAATACCTATTTATTTCCTTAGTAGCTTTTAAAATAATCTCATTTCTCATAACATCTGAATTTTTATATTGTATTTCCCCAGAATATATTCGTCTTTGGTTAGAATCAATGTATTCGTCATTTGTACATTTACTTAACAATTCGTCCATAAAATTTTTTTGAATATTTTTATTTTTCACTAAAACAACAATTTTTCTACCCATATTACTAACATATTCTTTAAAACCTTCTGCTACACTTATCGAAGTACATGTCTTGCCCGTACCTAAATTATTGTATAATAATAAATTATCATATATTGTATTTTTTGATATAAAATTTCTAATCAACATTTGAGTTGGCTCTTGATGAATATGTTGTTTTTTTTTATCTGAACTATTATTTATAAACTCCCTTTTTGATAAAATTTCATTAAAATCAGATTCATTAAAATCATTATAATATTTTAATTGTTCTTCTGACATATCACTTAATTAAACTATAGAAAATTTAATTAAGAATAAAATTACTTAATTAAACTAAATCAAATATATATATATATATATATAATTAAATACTATTATTAGAAGCTGGATATGGTTCTGTTAATAATTCGTCTGAATAAGTTCTAACTTTTAGTAAATTATTTGTATTATTTGGATTCAAAAATATAAAATGTGTTAAATATAATAAACCTGGAACAAATAATATATATACTAAATTACTATTATTCTTTTTTTTCCGTTGATTTTTAATTATGGACATCTTATACATTTTCATAACTATATAAAAAATAATTGTAGAGATAAAAACAAAAACATGAAAATTCATTTATATTACTTAATTAATATAAATATTATATATATTTAGAGAAAACAAATTAATATTAAATTAATTTAAATATATTAATTTTAATATAATATAATATATGTCACTTGTTAAATCAATTGAAGTAAGAAAAGAATACGAAGATAAATTGTATGCAATAATTTATAAATATCAAATTAAATATATATATTACATTTTTGAAAATCAATATGATGATGATAAACAAATTAATAAATTAAATAGTTTATATCGTCACTTTCAAAAACGTTTATTAAAAATTGCTGATTGGTCATCAGATAAATTACATAAAGAATATAAAAAATTTTTAGAATGGTGTAAAAGAAAATATGATTTACAAGAAGAAGAATTACAAAAAATTTTAGATACTATAATAACATTATTTGTTAAAATAATGATAAACAAAAAGACCATTATAGTAGAAGGTATACTAGAATCATATACATTTCCTAAATTAAAATATTTCTTTTATAAATGTTTAAAAAGAATTTCAAGACATTATTATGAAAATCCAAAAAATTTATCAATAGATGAAAACAATGATATCTTAAATACAACATATAAAAAAACAATATTAGATTTAATTGGAAGTGTTGTATATAATATGTTACCAATGAAACAAATAATGTCAATATTAGAATATAAAGATCTTATAAATGAAGACAAAAGTGAAAATGAAAATATATTTATACAATACGATTTTAATAATACAAAAACTTCAGAATCATCACATAATTCGAATCCTAAAGTCATTATTGAAAAACAATTAAGTGAATGTTCATTAAAATATATCTCATCTGATGATTTTGATAAAGAATATTGTAAATCTGAAAGTGAACAAGAAATTCAACAACACAACGAAGAAGAAGATTTAGTTAAACATGTAAAAATTCCAAAAATAAAAAGAAATAAACAACAATATTTAAATAGACAAAACAGAAATGATCTTGAAGAATATTTTTTCGATGAATAATTAATTTAAATACATTTTAGATTAAATTAAAAATACATTTTAGATTAAATTAAAAATACATTTTAGATTAAATTAAAAATACATTTTTAATTTAATTATATATATATATGTATTCTTTATTTAATCAAGTTAAACAAAATACAGATGATTTAGTAATTGTATCTAATAATATAAATCTTGATACGTCTGAAACATTAAATAAATATTTAAAATTAATGAATCGTGTTAACATAAAATCAATAAATTTTGGTTATATAAATCATACTTCCAAATTAAAAGACACAGGATCATATATTATAATAATTAATTCACAAACTACTTCTGGTCCATCTGCTATATATACAATATCACGTTCTGATAGATTATTACATGGTAATGTTAATAAATTATCATTTTCAGAAGGTATAAATGGAGATGTAGTAGATTTAGTTTGGAATCCATGTGAATTACCTTTAATTAAATACTATTATAAATCTTTATATAAATCAGAAGAAACTAAATCACAAAAATTAACTTTTTTGATTAAAATTATCTAGTTTTTATTAATTATCTTTGTCTATTTGTTCCTCTTGTAGTATTTGTTAATCCTCTTGAATTACCTGGAATATTTAATTTTACTACTTGTTTTATTTCTTTTTTTACATTTTCTTGTTTAAGTAATCTATTTTGGTCTATTTCAATTATTTCAGAATTTAATTTATCTATAATTATATTTTTGTTTGATATTATTTTTTCAAGTTCAATTGTTTTCGAGTGACTTTTTAATAATAGTAATTTACTTTTTAAATTTTTTTTTAAAGATAATTCAAAATTTAATTTATTTTGTAGACTTAATTTATCAGAAATCGTGTTTTCTAAAATATAATTTTTTTCTTGATAATTTTTATTTAATAAATCATATTCATTTTTAATATCATCATATTTTTTAATAATAAATGTATTTTCATCTTTTAATCGATTTATATCTGATAAATATGTATTTAATTGATTTGTTACAGATTCCCTTTCTAATTTAAATTTTGATATATCTAATGTTAATTGCTTTATAGTTTCAGACTGTTCTTCTATTAATTTTATATTAGTATTATCTTGCGGTCTTTCTAAATTAGAACGTTGTTGTAATTGTGCTTGTAATGAACTTATTGTTTTTTTAAATAAATTAACCTTCATTTCTTGTTCTGCTTTATATTTTTTATCTTTTTCAATAAAATTTTCTAGTTCCTCTATTTTTTGTTGAAAGCGGTTATGACCTATAATTTTTTGGCTACTGTTAACTCTTTCTAACATTTCATTGCTTTTATATATCTCTTTATTTAGTTCTATTGATTTTTCGTTTTCATGGTTATCTTGGTCATTTAATTGTATTTCTTTTTCATTTTGATGAATATTTGTTTCATTTAAATTTGTAAAAAAATTTTGTGAATTATTTTCATCAAGAATTACATTAACAACACTTTGATTTTGTATACCCTCAGACATATATTATTTTATAATAAAATAAATATATATATATAGCGTAATGTTATTTTTTAAGTTGTGGTATAAATGTTTGTGCCAAATGCTCTCCTATAGAAACAGAAGCATCATGTTGTGTAATTGATGATTTTTGTATTTTCTCAATTTGTTGTAACATCATATTAAGTATTGATTGTAAACGAAGTTTATCAAAATTTGATGAGTTGTATTCTTTGTAAATTAAATTAAATAACGCAGGTGATGTTTTATCTAATAATTTATATTTTTTTTTTAATTTATATTCGTAATTAGTTGGAGAATCTCCTTTATTTACAATATCATCTAAATCAGCAATTAAATTATTTAAATTTTCTTTAATGATATCTATTTTTGTATCATTAATGTTTCCTGACATAATATATATTAATTAAAAAAAAATTGTATTATTAACGATTGTATTATAAATTATAATACATGGATGTAAAAAATATAATCTCTAGAATAAATAATCTCTCACATAAAGAAAAATATCATATTTTAAATATATTAAATGCTAATGATATAGAATACACAAAAAACACAAACGGTTATTTTTTTAATTTTTTAAAAATTGATAGCATTACATTAGATAAATTAATAAAATGTTTAGAATTAATTGAACAAAATATTAATTTAATAAAAAACATGGATAAAAAACGAAATGATCTTATTAACTCTTACAAAATAATTATAGAAGAAAAATTAAAATCTAGTTTTGAAAAACGTAAAAATGAATATATTAAACATTTATCAGTACAAATATACCAAACAAATATAAGTTATAACATAAAAAGAATTTTTCATATACGAAAAAATGCAAAATTTTCAACAAACAATTGTAATCAAGCTGAACTTATGTTAAAAGAATATCAAAAATCACAAACAAAATTTCAAAAAAATTCTGTTTATCATAGAATTTATTGTACAATAAGAATGAATAAAAGATATACTGAACCAAAAATAGAAAATGAATCTAACAATAATAATACGATTGATGATATAAATGACGAAATAGAAAATATAGACGAAATTGAAAATTATGAAACGAATATAAGCGAAGACGAAAACAAAAGTGAAATATTATCAGATGAATATGATGACGATGATGAGCATGATAATATGTCTTATCATTCTGAAAATTCGGATAATGAAACAGAAACATCAAAAGCATCAAATAAAATTACACCTAAAGAAAAAAAAGAAAATGATATTAATTATTATAAAAATTTATTATACCAACAAGGGTTTGTATTTGATAATAATAAAACATGTTTTTTAATAAAAGAAAATTACATTTTATAATTTACATTTTATAATTTACATTTTATAATTTACATTTTATAATTTACATTTTATAATTGTAAATATAATAAAATTAAAAAAAATGAATAATATTAATCATTCAATAACTTTTAATGGGTATTCCTTGGTATTTTTATAATATTTATAACAAATATAATACAGAAAAAGATTTAACAATTGACGAGCAATTAATTGCTAATCTAAATATAGATGATTTATTCTTAGATTACAACAGTTTAATTCATCCTTGTTCACAACAAGAAATTAATAAGATTAATCTTTTAAATGAAACGACTATAACTGAACCTAATATAGAAGAAAATATTATATTAAATTGTTTAAATTATACTAGATATATAATTTCTGTAATTAAACCAAAAAAATTATATATAATGATTGATGGTGTGGCACCTAGAGCAAAAATTAATCAACAAAGAGAAAGACGATTTAAATCACATTTTTTTAAAAAAATAATTTCTGAAAATTCACATGAAATGACCAATACAAATAACAATACTGATACAAATAACAATACTAATAATAAAATATATTGGAATTCCAATAAAATAACACCAGGAACATTATTTATGGATAATCTTATAAAAAGTTTAGAAACATTTAAAAATCAAATGGAAAATGAAAACCTAGAAATTATAATTTCTGATTCAAATATTTGTGGTGAAGGTGAACATAAAATGATGAAAATAATTTCTAATAATTATGATAAAAAGTCAAATAAAAAAATATGTATTTATGGTTTAGATGCTGACTTAATTATGTTAAGTTTAATAAATGAATCAAGTAATAATATTATTTTATTAAGAGATAATACATTTAATACTAAATTAAATGAATCTAAAAGAATATATACATATTTAAATATATGTAAATTAAAAACATATATATGTAAAGACTTACGATCTGGAAATATTAATTTAAATGAAAATCAAATATCAGATTTAAATTTAATTTACGATTATATTTTTTTATGTTTTTTAATGGGAAATGATTTTTTAGAACATATTCCATCTTTATTTATAAAAGAAGGTGGTATAAATGTCATATTAAAATGTTATAATTTTGTTATTGATAAATATAAATCACCTATTATTAATTTAAATAGATTAAATAATAACGATTGGAAATCGTGTATAAATTTAGATATGTTAAAAGATATATTTTATAATTTATCAAAATCAGAAAGTTACTTTTTTACAAATATTTATAGCGCATATAAAACAAATAATAAATCAAATAAATCCATATATAAAGATATATATGATTTAAATTCTATTAATACGACTGAAAATTTAAACGTATATTTTTATACAGAAGATAAAATTAAATATAATGAAATAGGATATAAATCAAGATATTATAAATATTATAATATAGATAATATAGATAGTGCTTGTGAGGCTTATTTAACTGGTCTTTATTGGATATTAGGATATTATAATAATCATAATCACAATAATTGGTCTTGGTATTATCCATATCACGAAGTTCCATTTGCAAGTGATTTACATTCTTATTTATGTAAAAATAAAACAAAATTTTTAGAGAATATTAATTATTGCGAATCCTTGCAATCAAGTTCTTGTATATCTAGTTTAGAACAATTATTTTTAGTACTACCAAAAGAATCTTTATTGGAAATTATTAAAGAAAAAAATATTATTATATATAATAAATTATTAAGAATATTTAATACAGAAAGTAAGCTACTAGATAATTATTATCCAAATAAAATTTATTTAGATATAACAAATAAAGAATATCTATGGCAATCAAAAATTTTTTTAAAAAACATTAATACAAATATATTAATTATATTATAAAAAAAATAATATATGTATTTATTATTTAATCAATATATATATTTAATTATTTAATATTTTTTTTAAATATTTTTTTTATTATTATATTATATAAATAATAAAAATGGATTACATGAAACTTCTCTTACAACTTGCTCAAATTCTAGTTATTGCTGGAGCCCTCAATTGGGGTCTAGTAGCCTTTAATGGTACAGATGCCGTTAATAAACTCACTGGTGGTGGTGACATTGAAAAATATGTTAAATTTGCTGTTGCAGCTGCTGGTCTTTACGTTGCTTACACTCTTTATTTCTAAAATTTTAATTAAATAAAAATCAATTAATAAAAAATTGATTTTTAATTGTATTTTTCCTTTGATTTTTATATAAAGTGCGTAAAATTTATTAAATTAATTCCTTTATAAATTAAAACAATAAAATGAGCAAACTAGTAACATCTAAGACCACAACAAAAACTACAAGAACTAAGGCAACTCCAAAACCAAAAGAAGTTGTTGTTGAAACACCTGTTGTTGAAGAAACACCTGTTGTCGAGACACCTGTTGTTGAAGAAACACCAGTGGTTGTTGAAACTACAGAAGTTGATTCAATGAAACAAAGATTTGAAAGACTTATTAAGTCTAAACAAGATTTGATGTTGGAACTTAAACGAGAAGTTCAAGAACTTAAAAAAATGCAACGTGATCACGAACTAGCTTTAAAGGAAGCTTCTAAAAGAAGTAGAAAGAAGAGAGTACGTGATGAAAACTCAACTAGAAAACCTTCAGGATTTGCATCACCAGTTGTAGTTTCTGATGAATTATATTCATTTCTAACTCGTTTTGGAATTAATAAAGGAGATCCTATTGCACGAACTGATGTAACTAGATATGTTACAACTTATATTAAAGATAATGATCTTCAAAATCCTGAGAATAGACGTGAAATTGTTCCAGATACAGTTTTACACAAACTTTTCGGACCAGCAATGGAACACAAGGATCCAAATGATGCATCATCACCTTTAGTATATACTTATCTAAAACTTCAACGTTATCTTTCTCAACATTTTCCTAAAAAAGCAACAGTTTAAAAAAATAAACCAATAAATCAAATAAATATAAAAATAAAACAATAAAACAATTAAGCCCTAAATAATAGTAATATTATTTAGGGCTTAATTGCATGTATTTAAATATTACAATTATAAATATAAAAAATATATAATTATAATATATGTCATCACGTACAACTTCTAATCAACAACTTAGAGAAGCTGTATTACAACGTTTTATTAGTGAAATAGAAAGAAAATATAATGAAATAACAAGTGATGAACGGGGGAAAAAACAAGATATGAAATTATTTCGTGAATTAATTAATCCAGAAAATAATGAAACATTAAAATACGAATATTTATCAAAATTAACAAGAAGAATTACAAGAGGAATTTCTGTTTTGTTTAAAATAGATGATCTATCTATGTTAGATGCAATAGCAAAATATACTTTTCTAACAAGACATAGATTATTAGATGATCCTAGATTTTTACCTAGACAAACTAGACCTAGATCATCTTCTATAAGAGGTCCTAGAAGACAAGAAGAAATTACACTTACTCCAGGAGTTTGGAATAGAGAATCTCAATTTCCAACTTATACAACAAGTCCTGGTCCTATGTCATCTATTACACAAACTCCAGTTTCATCTAGATTAGCAGCACCAATAACTTCACAAATTCCAGAAACACCGTCTCAACAAACTCAAAATGTACTTTGGGGGTATGAAGATACTAGTACCATACTTTCATCTATAAGTGAATTTGAAGAAGATCAATTACCAAATACAAAAATTCGAGCAGATAAAAATAGTTTAATAATTAATGGGGCTGATAAATTATCAACATGTAATAATGAAGATAATGACCCTGATCCGAATGAATCAATATTATCAGAAGATAATAAAAGATGGGTTGAAGCTAATTGTCTTAGTTGCCAAGATATTGCAACACAATATAATTATACACAAGAACAATGGTCTGATCTTGTATCAATTAAACAATTAGATAGTAAAGGTAAATTTAAATTAAGTCAATGTACATCTATTAACAATTTTAAAGAAAGTTTAAAAAGAGATTTAATAACTTCAAATGAAAAATTTAATATAATGGATTATCAAACAATTTTTAGTATATATGAATTAAAAAATAAAAATTTATCAAAAGGCGATTTAATGAGAGGTCTTGGTACTCGTCCTACAAAAACGTTATTATTCAGACTTAATTTGCCAAGTGGTACATTATATATTGATTTAGAAAGCGCTTACAAATTAATACATAATAAAACAAAAGAATTATATGCATTACCATTATTTGGAGGTTTACGAAGAAGAGTAGGTAATTTAAAAGGATCTTTAATGGAATCATCTACAGTTCATGGTCAAATTGAAGGATATAAAATATATAGATTATTAACAAAGAATGAAATAGAAAATGAAATAGAAATAGATTTTGAATTACAATTAATAACAGAAATACAATATTTATTACAATTTGCATATAAAGAAGGTGAAACAGATAAAAAAATGATTTCAAATGTTACAAATAATATTATAAACATTTTAACTAATGAACAAAATACATATTAAAATAAATTGAATTTAATTTCTATAATTTTAAAAATATAAATGGACAATCTAAATAATCGTTTAATTACACGCGAAGAAGTAGAAAATATTCTAAATTATTTTGGAAATATTGGTGACAACAACCAATTTTTAAAAATAAATAATTTAGAACATTATCAACAAGCATTTGTACATGAAAGTTATTTTCAAGCAGTCCAATATAAAATATCAGAACTAAAATCTGATAAATTAAGTAACAATCAATTTTATATCCCAAAAGAATCAAGTGAACGTCTAGAATACTTGGGTGATCATATTTTAAAATCAACAATGTCTAGATACTTATTTGAACGTTTCGAGAACGAACGCGAAGGATTTTTAACAAAATTAAAAATTAAAATCGAAAAATGCTCAATGTTACATAAAATTGCGGTTACACTTGGATTTAAAAAATTTTTATTATTGTCTTTACAAGTTGAAAATCAGTCTATATTATCCTTAGATCGCGGAAGAAACACACCCAGTATGTTCGAAGACGCTTTTGAAGCATTTATTGGTTCTATTTTAGTTGATTTTGGAGAATATGGCTATTTATACGCTGATCGTTTTGTAAGAAATGTCATTGAAAACATCATCGATTTTGCTGAATTAATCTCAAAGAACGATAATTTCAAAGATTCTATTCAACGGTATTACCAAAAACAAGTAAACGGCCTTTGGGGTACACCTATTTACGTTTCTTTGAACGAAGAAGGACCACTTTATCGTAAGGTTTTTACTAGAATGTTAACATTTACAGAAACTCAATTAAATGAAATGGATCCAATTATTCAAGATAACATAAAAAAGTATACAAATCACGTATTATCAGAATATAAAACAAATAATCCCAAAATTTATCTAAAATTATTTGATATATGCCAATCTGGAAAATACATATTAGGTATAGGTTTTGGTCGTAAAGTCATCGAAAGCGAACAAGAATGTGCAAAACACTCTCTACAAATACTTAATTTAGATTTAAATTTTTAATTTCCTTATTTAAAAATATTAAATTATATTTAAATAAGGAAATTATATTTAAATAATGTCTTTTACAGATCTACTTTATTTAGAAACAAAAGATTCACATAAACAAGTTGATAAACATCCGTTTGTTTCAATGATACGAAAAGATAAATTAGCTGGAGAAATATATATTAATTTTAATAAAATTTGCATTTACAAAATTCAAGAAGTTTTAAAATTAAATGATATTAATTTACAATCTAATTTATACAGAAATTTTGATTTACCTGAAATATATATAACACCTACTTTACAAGAACTTTTAACTCATTGTAAAACTTACCCACTTGAATCTGCGTATCAATTTTATTTAGGTTTGTTATTTGGTGGTAATATGTTAAAACGAATGTTACCTGAACACAATGACTTTTTAACATATGAAAATTCAAAAGAATTAATAAATAATTTTAAAACTTATCTTTGCAACAATGTTGATGAAGTGGAAAGGATAAAATTTATAGAAAACGTTAATGTATCATATAAATTAATTAAAAAACTATTTGATGAATTTTATGATAAAGTAAATAATATAGAAACGACTTATAAAATTAAATTAAAATCCCCAAATTTTATCTAAATCAATTGTCATTTCTTCAACTGAATTTACTAGAGATACTTTTGTACTATTATCTGTATTATCTATTAAATATTTTAAAATTTTATATTGTAATGATGTTTCTATATTAGATTTAAAAATTTTATTATTGTCACTAAATGTAAATATATTTAAAAGACGTTTTAAAACACGCAAATTAATTTTTTGAAAATTTTTATTTAATACATCGTCTTCATTTTTCAATTTGTAAAAATTATCCATGTCTATTTCAAACAATTTATAATCATAAATAATTTGAAATATTTTATCTAATGCAGTTTTTACATTAGAGTCATTTATATTATTATATAATTCTATTTTTTCCTTTTTTGTAGTATTTTTACCTTTTTTATTAGTATCAAAATATTTATTAACAATTATCATATTTTTTAATAAAATATCAACGATATAAAAACAATTATTTGAATCAAAAATACAATTAAAACGTGTATTAATTTCGTTTAAATTAAATTTATCAGAATATATATTTTTTTTACATATATTTTTAACTTCATTATAAGAATTTATAAAGTTATAAGAAATATCTTTAAATGAATTAAACTTAATTTTACAAGTCGTTTCTATATTGTTAAATATCTTTTTATTCGTTTGTTGCAAATAATACGTTGGAATAATACAAGATTGATGAATATATTCATTATACAATTCCCATCGTTGATGTTCATATACATCATTATGAATTATATTAGAATATGATATGTTATCTATAACTTTTTCCATATTAATTAATATATCTAAATCATCTTTTTTAGATATTTCTGTTGTTTGTGATATATGATCTAAAGTTATATTTGCATAATTTTGATAAATAGTATTTGATATAACGTGTGGTTCACATGAAAATTTATTATGTAATTTAGCAATATTAAACTCATTATTTGATTTAAATATATATTCCATTTTTTTAGATAAATCTTCATCAGTATATTTAATATCTATAGATCCAAGAAAATTAGAAAATAATACAGAAGTTCCTTTACTTATATTCCATTGTTCTAATATAAATAATATTTGACGAATATCATATTGTGATTTGTCTATTATTTTTTTAATCATATCCTTTTCTAAATTTAAACATTCTGTTTTATTAATTTCACTTATAAGTTTCGATAATTCTAATAAACTAACATTTTTAAAATCTATAAATGTACAATTTTTATAACTACTAAAAATATCCTTGTATTTTGTTGTATTACATATTAAAATTATAGGTACATTTATATTTCTTGCATAAACTAAATTTACAAATGTTTCTATACCACGATCACATAATTCAATATTATCAATAAATACAATATTATTTTTATCTTGTTTGTTTTTATGATTCCATTTATCAATATTTGCTAAAGTTATACTATTAAAACTAACTATTTGTTGTAATGTTTCGTTAAGTCTGTCATTATTACGCAAATTATCAGAATCTATATTAATTAAATTATAACCTTTAAATAAACATTCGACTGTAACTGATTTTCCACAACCAACAGGTCCATTTAAAAATAATATTTCTTTAACATTTTTAATCTTTTCATATTTATATTCGATTAATTGTATCCACTTACGAATATGATTTACTATATCTTTATGAAACAATAATTTTTGAGTTGTAGGTTTATATTTCACACTATACATTATAATTAAATTTATACAATTTAAAATTAATTTTTTATTTTTTATTAATAAATTACAAATAAAATGAATCAAATAAAAATAAAAAATACAGATAATAATTTAATTTGTATTTTATGTAATCAGCGTATTAATATAAACATATCAAAACATATTTGCGAATTCCGTAATAAAACCCGTTTTTATACAATTACCAAATAAATTTTTATAATATTTACTTACATTTCGTTTATATCTATTTTTTAAAAAAATAGATATAAATAATATAAATGAATTCAGAAATCCAACAAAAATTCCAAAATTATTTAGATTTACACAAATCATTATCAAAAATGAGAAAAGAACAAAAAGAAACAAAAACTTTAATTGATAAATTAGAAAAAGAAATTAAAGAATACATGACAGAAAATGATATGGATAGCATTTCTTTAAAAGATGGTGAAATAATACTATATTCTAAAAAAGTATCACAAACTTTTAAAAAAGAAGCTATAATGGAAAAAATTAACGAACATTTAAAAGATTTACAAGAATCAGAAACGATAACCGAATCAATTTTACATAATAAAAAATTCATTTTACAAGATAAAATAAAAGCTGTTATTAAAAAAAAATAATAAACAATTAATTATTATTACGACGAATACTTCTACCATTATATACAATAATTTCATCAGTTATATCACTTTCCATAATTTCATTAATTTCATTTTCAGTAGTTTCATTTTCAGTAGTTTCATTTTGATTTACATTAATATCATTTTCAGACGTTTCATTTTGATTTACATTAATTTCACCAATTATTTCCATATTATTATATAATGATATTTCAGGAACATAAAATCTTCTAGACATTCGTTCTTGTTCCATAATTTCATTAATATTTACAAAAAAATTATCTGTATCAATATTTACCAATGAACGAAAAATATTATCTGTAAAATTTGCATTTTCAATATTTGTATCAATACGTATATTAGTTTCAGTATTTAAATTATCATTATTATATATAATTAAAGACTCATCTGAATTATTTTGTTCACTTTTTAAATTTTTATTTAAAAGATATTTATCTAAATATAACTGTACATCTATATATAAAGATTTATCTAATTTAAATTCTTCTATATTTCCAGGATACTCACACTTTAATTGTTCATAAATAATTTGTTCACTATAATCTCTAGACCTTTCCTTGTAAACAGATGTTAATATCAAAGTTTGTTTAAAAGGTAAAAATTCAATATATTCCCGTTTATTCTTTTTTAAATAATTATACAAATCATCATATACATTAAAACGTAATTCCGGTAATAAAGAATTTATAACATGAAACAAACATGATTTAATTCTAGTTTTATTTAACATTTCTATTCCATTTAAATGATCATTAATAATACAATCACCTTTTTCATGGCTTGAACAATACTCTGTACATTTATATTCTGATACATAATTTTTTATAAACGAATCATGATCAAATCTATAACACCCAGAAATACCAGCTACATTCCAATGATCACCTAACCCCTTTATTAAAAATCCAATTCTACCACAAGCATAACATCTTTCTAAATTATGATGTGACAAAGCATTACATTTTTCTGTTTTATACAAACTATTTTTACAAATAGAACATATCATATAATTATTTATATTTTCTAATAACATTAACATTTGTCTGACAGCTTCTTCAAGTGTAATCTCACTATTTTTAAATAAATAAGAAGACTCATCGTACGTTTTTTTATCTTCAACAATTGTAGAATTTGTATTTTCAGAATCTGTTTCATTTGCATTTGTAATTTCATTTGTAATTTCATTTGTAATTCGATTTGTAATTTCATTTGTAATTTCATTTGTAATTCGATTTGTAATTTCATTTGTAATTTCATTTGTAATTTCATTTGTATTTGTAATTTCATCCATTTTTACATTACTATTTTTATTAAAATAATAATTATAAACATTTGGATTTTCATTTTCATAATTTGTTTTACATGTATAACATATAGAATAATAATTGTATATGACTTCTTTACAACAATAACAAAACTTTTTTAGACATAAATTATTTTGAGAACATTCTAATACAAGTTCTCCTTTATTAGCACTTTTTAAAATTATATTTTCAACTAATATATCAGTATTACATTTTGAATCTGTTCTATAATTATATATAGGACATTTTATTATAGTATAACCTGGAAATGCATATCTATTCGAATGTTCTAAATAATTGTCCCATTCATCTTCTGTATTGCATATCTTACTAATTAAATTATGATTAAAAACATTTTTAAATCCAATATTTGTTACACAATCCTTAAAAGGATATGGACAAGCCATATGCGAATTATTTTCATTTATTGGATGATTATCATAATTATTTATTATTTTTCTTATACATCTAATACATATATAATGTATATTACAACAACTTTTAACCAATAATTCATTAGGTATTTTATTATCATGAAATATATCTTTATCTATATCATTTAAAGATAAATAACCATCCGATTCTAACTTTTCTTCAATTATATCATTTACAATTTCCTCAATCATATTATCAGAAACTTCCTCAATCATATTATCAGAAATTTCTTGTATCATATTACAAATTTCTTCTATTGTATTATCATAAATTTCTTCTATTGTATTATCATAAAATTCTCCTTTTGTATTATCATACATTTCTTCATTTGTATTATCATACATTTCTTCATTTGTATTATCAGAAATTTCTTCTATTGTATTATCATAAAATTCTCCCTTTGTATTATCATACATTTCTTGTATTAGATTATCTTCATTTGTATTATTTGTATTTAAAGCAATTTCTTTATCAAAATCATTTATATATTTATTTATTAATTTATTTAAATCAATTTCTGTATTTTGAGAATCGCTATCATTAAATTCATTTGAAATATATTGTGTATAATATTGTTTTGTTCGTTTTATTAAATTAAAAGTTTCAAAACAAACGCAACAATATTTATCATTATCGTTAATAAAAATATATTTATTAGATATCATTACATTATATAAATAATATATTTTTATGATAAAACACTACTTTTTAAAAATTAATTTGTTTAAAAAGTAATATACTCAAATCCCATAACTATATCGAAATTTAATGGTAAATTTATAATATAATCTATAGAATTATTAAACTGAAAACTTATTTTATTCATTTCTAATTCTTCATCTATATCATATGGAGTATTTAAATTAGGTATATGACATATTTTATTACCATAATTACTTTGTAAATTAAAATTAATCTTATCATAATACGTAAAAGTTTCCTTTGTAGTATAATAACGTTCTATTTCTATATCATTAATAAAAAGTTTAAAATATATATTTTGATAAATATTTTCAATAGGTGATTTTTCTCCTATATACATATTATTATTAAGATATTCATTTTTATCAAACCCAAGAATTTCACATAAAGAATAATTATTTTGCGATGTATTATTTGACACGAATATAATACCAAAATCTAATACCGATTTATCCCTTATTTTTTCATCTTGACGTTTAATATCTTTGTCATTGATTGATTTAATCCAATCACATGTTATATAAACTTTATTTTTAATTTTATTCTTATAAATTAAAAACTTATAATCATTGTTTTTATTTATGGAAACAAAATTTATAGATTTTGTAATTATATCTAATAATTTATCTATAACATAAAATCCAATAGGTATAGTAATTAAATGTTTATGCGACCCTTCTAATAAATAAAATTTATTATTATAATTTGTTATATTATACATATCATATAATAAATTTATCGACTCAAGATAAATACTTTTTAAATTTTCTATTTTTATATCATATTCATATTTATTATTAATAAAATTAGCATCATCTGAAAAAAAATTTATAAAATTTATTTTAGTCGTATTGTTTTCTGTTATAGTGTTTTTATCTTTTTTTTCTATTATACCCCTTTCTTCCTTTTTAACCATTACATGATTTTTTTTATTAGATTTATAGTTATTTTTTTTATTAATCCTTTCATGAACATTTTGTTTTTGTTCATTTTGTTCTAAATTATTTTCTATCAACACATTTTGTTTTTGTTCATTTTGTTGTATTTGTTGTAAATAATTTTTTTGAATATAATTTTGAGAAACTATAAATTCAAATTTAGTAACAGCTATTTGGTTTAATTTAATCAAAACATCTTCTAAATTTACAGATTGATTTTTATTAAAATAATCATTGTATATATTTACAAAATTATCATTGTAAATCATAGTTTGTAATTCTAAAAAATTTTGTTTATATAATTCTAAATTTTCTGTTACATGTATATTCCTTTGATTTAATTTATTGATAATAATATTAAATAAATAATTTGAATTATTAGGTGATATAAAAACATTTTTAAAACGATTTACAATATCACTCATTCTAAAATACAAAATTAAAAAGTATTATTTTTTTTCACGCGCAAATAAGTTAAACATTAATTTTAATTACAAATTTACAAAAAAATTATATATATATATATATATATAAAATAATGGATCAAAAAATGATGATTATGTTAATAATTGGAATATGTTGTTGTATTTTAATTAGTATTGGTGGTGGAGTAGGAATTTATTTTTCAACACAAAAGGAAGAAACAACAAAAGATGACAAAAAAAGTAGTACAACAACACCTGCTGCTGGTACACCTGCTGCTGGTACACCTGCTGCT
>Ga0102863_1000173_pt1 | contig 18769 bp, 19 predicted proteins | sample Colrivmet1449A02_FD_78451 | JGI IMG/M metagenome (GOLD analysis project Ga0102863, IMG submission 78451) | Estuarine microbial communities from the Columbia River estuary - metaG 1449A-02 | ecosystem: Environmental > Aquatic > Marine > Intertidal zone > Estuary | place: USA: Columbia River...
AAACCAACAACAGGTGGTGTGCTTCTAGGCTCCGATTACGATGCTGCCCGCACACGCAAGATGAACGCGGACGCTGAAATTGCGGAGATGGAGCTTGCTAAGATACGGCAAAGCCTGTGCCTGACCGAAGATGTGATCAAGGCTTGGGCTGATGTGCTGAACGCTTGCCGCGCTAAGTTCCTTGCATTGCCGACGAAGATTGCGCCATTGGTAGCCAATGAAGATGATGCTGCTGTTGTGAAGGGGATCATTGAGCAGCAGATACATGAGGCTTTATCTGAAATGGCGAACTACGAACCATCGATAAATCCGATCAGTACAAGCGGAACGATTGAGTCAGTCGATCAAGAGGAAGAGGCTCCAGTCAAGAAAAGGCCCAATCGTCGTCCAAGAAGGTCGGAGCGTATATGATCCCGCACTTTGAAACGGCAGAGGCCCGTGCTTCGCTTTCAGAGTCACTTAGAGAAGCTATTAAGCGGCTGACACCACCACCAAAGCTGTCGGTTGCCGAATGGGCTGACCTTGAACGTCGTCTGGATAGCCAAAGCTCATCTGAGCCGGGACGCTGGATTACATCTCGCGCTGAATACCAACGTGGGATCATGGACGCTTGCTCTGACCCCACCATCAAGGAGGTGGTGGTGATGTGCGGCGCTCAGTTGGGTAAGTCAGAGATGCTGCTGAACACAATTGGCTACCACATCGCACACGATGCGGCTCCGATCCTGATGCTTCAGCCGACTGTGGACATGGCAATGTCGTTCTCAAAGGACCGTGTGACGGCTGGTTTGCTGCGTTCTACTCCCTGTTTGCGCGACAAGATTAAGGATAATCGCGGCAAAGAAAGCGGAAATACGGCGCTGCACAAGATATTTCCGGGTGGTGCGCTGTCTCTGGTGGGCGCGAATAGCCCTGCTGGCCTTGCCTCTCGGCCTATCCGTGTCGTGTTATGTGACGAAGTTGATAGGTATCCGCCCTCTGCTGGCGAAGAAGGGGACCCAGTTGCGCTTGCAAAGAGGCGTTCTGCGACATTCTGGAATCGGAAAATTATTCTAGTTTCGACACCCACCAACAAGGATGCCAGCCGGATTGAGTCTGCCTATCTGGAAAGCGACCAACGCAAGTTCATGGTTCCGTGCTTTGATTGCGGTGAGCATCAGGAGCTTCGCTGGGCAAATGTGCATTGGGAAGAAGGTAAGCCTCAGACTGCACACTACACCTGCGAACATTGTGGCTCAGTTTGGGATGATGCGGATCGACGTAAGGCCGTTTCTAAGGGTCATTGGGAAGCAACAGAGCTATTCAATGGGGTTGCTGGATTCCATCTGAACGCACTGTACAGCCCTTGGTCGGTTCTATCGGACGCAGCGGAAGAGTTTCTAGCCGCCCGCAAAGACCCGATGCGCCTAAAGACGTTTGTGAATACCTTTCTTGGCGAGACATGGGAGGATCAGGGAGAGGGTGTAGACGACCTATCGATCTACGAACGCCGCGAAGAATATGACGAAATACCTGAAGATGTGGTTTTGCTGACGGCTGGCGTTGACGTTCAGGATGACCGCCTTGAATGCGAGATTATCGGCTGGTCAAAGCAGGAGGAATGCTGGTCTGTCGGTTATCATATCATCTACGGTGACCCATCATCGCCTAAAATCTGGAAGGATTTAGACGACATCATAGGCACAACCTACGAACACCCTAGCGGCGAAGAGTTGGTTGTCCGTGCCACCTGCATCGACTCTGGTGGTCACCACACAAGGGCCGTTTACAATTACGCCAAGACTCGGCAGCGGGTATTTGCCATCAAAGGGGTGGGTGGCGAAGGTAAGCCTATCGTTGGCAGACCTTCAAAGAACAACATTGGCAAAGTTCCGCTTTACGGTGTTGGTGTCGATACGGTGAAGGAGCTTCTATATTCGCGTCTGCGTATTGATGAACCCGGCCCCGGCTATTGCCACTTCCCAAGTGAGCGTGACCCAGAATACTTCAAGCAGTTAACCGCTGAACGCCAAATCATTAAGTATAACAAGGGTTTTGCGCATAGAGTTTGGGTGAAAACACGCACTAGAAACGAAGCTCTCGACGTTCGAGTTTACGGTATTGCAGCACTTGCTATTTTGAACGTGAATTTGGATAGCGTTTACAACAAGTTCTATGCTAATGTAGCTGTCAAGGCACAACCTGTGGCAAGGCCCGAAAAGCCGCACCCATTGGTTGATCCGAAGAAATTAGCTAGAAGACCGGGATCGGGTGGCTTCGCTAACAGTTGGAGGTAGAATGGCTAAGGCTTCTAAAGTTGTTGCTCCTTCTCTTCGACTGAAGCGCAGAATTCGTCGTCCGGGCCGTCACTGCAAACGGCTCAAGAAATGTCAGCGCACGAACTCCGCTTTTTTTGGGGGTGGTAATGGTTAACCTGTTTAGTCAAGACAATGCGCTGGCTAGTGAGCCTACAAGTGTTGTTGCGGGTACTCTTGTGCAGTGGAAGCGGGGCGACCTATCGGATACCTACGCTCCTGCATCCTACGATTTGATTTACAATATCCGCCTTCGTAATGGGGGCGGGGTTGACAAGGTAGTTACTGCCACGACAGCGACTGACGGGTCGTTCCTTGTCACCCTTAATTCAAACATCACCAGCACGATGGCTGCTGGTGCTTATGTTTGGCAAGCGTTTATTAGCCGTAAAAGCGATAGCGTTAAGGTGCTTGTTGCTAACGGTGATATAGAACTTCTTTCTAACTTAGATCAAAACGGCGCTGACAATCGGTCTCATGCGCTAATCATGGTCGAGAAGATTCAGTCGCTGCTTGAGGGCCGCGCTGATAAGGATGTTTCCAGCTATAGCATTCAGGGCCGCTCTTTGGCTAAGATGAGCATTACGGACCTGATGATGTGGCGCGACTACTACCGCAAGGAAGTCGCAAAGGAAAATCAGGACGCTCTAATCGCTGCTGGAAAAGCCAGTAATGCGACTGTTAAAGTGAGGTTTCGGTAATGGCATTCTGGGACTTTCTGAAACCCGCTATCGTCAACAAGAACGAAACACGCCAGATCAAGCAGCTTGGTAGGCGCAATTATGCCGCTGCTAATCAGGGGCGGTTGTTTGAGGACTTTAAGGCCAGCAACCGTAGCGCGGATACTGAACTTCGTCCCGCCCTCACAGTTCTGCGTAATCGTGCGCGTGACCTTTCCCGTAATGACCCATATGCCCGTCGATTCCTAAACCTGATGCGCGTCAACGTGGTTGGCGATTACGGTCTAAACCTTCAGGTGAAGGCTCGGAACGCTGACAACTCTTTGGATGTTATTGGCAACGATCAGATTGAACGCACATTTGATGACTGGTCGCGCTCTTGCACGGTAGATGGTCGCATGACTTGGGCCGATGTGCAGAAATACTGCACCGAAGCCATGAAGCGTGATGGTGAAGCATTTGTTCAGATTGTGCGCGGGCCTTCGTTCAAATACGGTTTTGCTCTCAATATCATTGAAGCAGACCTTATCGATGAGCAGAAGAACCAGAAGCTGCCGAACGGGAATGACATCCGCATGGGTGTTGAGCTTAACCGCTATCGTCGTCCTGTGGCTTACTGGGTTCGTCAGGGCCATCCCGGAGACTATGATTTTACTACGCTAAATCAATCAGTTAGCGTTCGTGTCCCTGCGGAGCAAATTCTGCACTACTACTCTCCGACCCGTGCTGGGCAGACACGCGGAGAGACAGCATTTGCGCCGATCATGACGGCTCTCAAGATGATGAACGCGCATCGTGAGGCTGAATTGGTTGCAAGCCGTATCGCTGCTGCCAAGATGGGTTTCTTCACATCTGACACTGGCGACGATTTCAACGCTGATGATTACGACGACACCGTTCCGATCATGGATGTTGAGCCGGGGACAATGCACCAACTGCCGAAGGGGGTAGATTTTAAGGCATTTGATCCGACGCACCCTGCGACAGCGTTTAACGACTTCCAGAAGGGCATCCTGCGCGGCATTGCCTCTGGTCTTTGCGTTAGCTATTCGAGCCTGTCTGGTGACCTTGAAGGCACTAGCTATTCCTCAATCCGTCAGGGTGCGCTTGAAGAGCGTGATTTCTATCGGACTGAGCAGCGGTTCCTGATCGACCATCTCGCATTTCCGATTTACGAAATGTGGCTGCGTCATGTGATGGAATTTGGTTTTATTAGCATCCCCGTGACGAAGTTCGATAAGTTCTTTCAGGCGACCATCTTCCGTCCGCGTGGCTTTAGCTGGATCGATCCTCAGAAGGAAATGGCTGCTGCTGTAACTGGTATGCAGAACGGTCTTCTGACACCTTCTGAGATTGCAGCACAGGATGGTCGTGACATCGATGATGTCTACAGCACTTGGCAGCGTGATAAGGAACTCGCCACCAGTTATGGCTTGTCATTAGCCTTCGAGCCATTTGGCGGCAATGAAGCGGCTAAGGGGATGTTGCCACAGGATGGAGGCCAAGATGGCGAACCAACCAACTGACGGCATGAAGACTGAAGCACAGCGCGGCCTTGATTGGCGGCGCGAGTTTGGTCGTGGTGGCACTGAAGTTGGTATCGCCCGTGCGCGTGACATCGTGAATAACCGTGATCTGTCTGATGATACGGTGAAGCGGATGTATAGCTTCTTCAGCCGTCATGAGGTCGATAAGCAAGCAGAAGGGTTCCGTCCGGAGGAAGATGGCTATCCGTCAAATGGTCGTATCGCTCATGCTTTATGGGGTGGTGACCCCGGATTCGCTTGGGCTAAAAAGATTGTAAAATCACTTGAGAAAGAGCGTTCATTTGCGTCTCTTCTTCTCACGTTCTTGCGCACAGAGCTTACATCTGGTTCTGAACGATCCATCAGTTCGTTTTTCAATGATAGCATTATCAGCTTCCACCTTATGGCCTCTCGTGCAAACTCTGAGTTTGTGAGCGATGAAATTCTTGTTTCTTCCCCTGCGCAAATTCTCGCCAACAGAGACGGGTTCAAGATGCGCGGGATTGCAACAAAGCCTATTGCGGCAAATGTGATCGAGATGCTTTCCTGTGGGGATGGGACCGATGATAAGCTCATAGCTGAAGCGATGCGCTGGAACGTATTTTTCCTGCCCACGGATTCCGCAGACAACGAAATTCCCGTATCCGTTTCTGCTCTTCGCTCCAGTCCATTGCCAGCAATCGCCTTTGCTCACGCCCTTAGAAACCTTCATCCAGAATCGTTGACTAATGGGTATCATAACGCTTCCTCCAATTCACACCCAAACGATGGCACAGGCGGAAAAGATGGTCAATCCCATTATGATGACGCACGTCCCTATCCGAACGAACACGCAGCACGGCTTAATAATCCTGATAAGTATGATAGCTTTCGTCGTGACAATGATGCTGGTGGTTCCGGTATTGATTTTATCTTCGGCATCCTTGCTGATGGCGGCACTGAGCTACAGGCTATTCGTTTTGATAAAAATCGGTATACTGTCGCTGAAGCTAAGGCTTGGCTAAGGGACCATGACCATACGCCGATAATGTTTGAAGAAGCCACTGGAGAACGTGAAATGGCTGATGAAGAGTTGGAAACACGGGCAACGGTAAAGGTCGAGATTGAAATTGACACTTCGGATATGCCTATGGAAGAAGATCAGCCAGAAGTTAGCGTTGAAGACGTTGATACGGCTGTTGAGATTGCCGATGCTCTTGACCGCAAGGCTATGCCTGAGATTGTCCATCGCGCAAATGCGATGGATGCAAAGGTCATTGATGAGGCAACTCGCTCTGTTCACATTGCAGTATCATCTGAACTTGGCGTTGAACGTAGCTTCGGCAAGGAAATTCTAGACCATAACGAAGGCTCAATCGATCTTGAGTTCCTGCGTTCTGGTCGCGCACCTCTGCTTCTGGACCATGATCCTGAAAAGCAAATTGGTGTTATTGAATCTGTGAGCCTCGACGGTGACCGTGTATTGCGGTCAAAGGTGCGTTTCGGTCGATCCGCACTTGCTGAAGAGGTGTATCAGGATGTTCTCGACGGTATCCGGGGCAACGTCAGCGTCGGCTATCGCGTGAACAAAATGGAGCGGGATGCGAACGATAAGAATGCTTATCGCGTCAAATCTTGGTCCCCAATGGAAGTTTCCGTTGTTTCTATCCCTGCTGACCCGTCAGTTGGTGTGGGGCGCAGCACGGTAGCTCCCGAACCCGAACCTAAAGTTGAACCATCAGTTAAGAAGGACACTACTATGTCTGAAGTTAATCTGGATGCGGTTCGTGCGGAAGCCACCAAAGCTGCCGCCGAAAATGCCGCCGAAATCGTGAAGCTGGGTCAGCGTCACAACAAAGCCGACCTTGCCGCTGCTGCTATTGGCGCTGGCAAGACCATTGATCAGTTCCGTGGTGAACTCCTTGAAGTTATCGGCAACGCGCCACTCGACAACAAGGAAATTGGTCTGAGCAAGAAGGAAGTTCGTCAGTTCTCGGTGGTTCGTGCCATCCGCGCTCTGGCTAACCCGACAGACCGTGCCGCTCAAGAAGCTGCTCGTTTTGAATTGGAAGCATCTGAAGCTGCTGCTCGTGCTTATGGCACAACGGCACAGGGTGTGATGGTTCCCGCTGACGTTCTGGGCAACTGGGGCAAGCGCGACCTGAACACCTCGGACGACAACGAAATCGTTGCAACCAACCTGATGGCTGGTGATTTCATCGACGTTCTCCGCAACTCTTCGTCTGTCATGCAAGCTGGTGCGCGCATGATGCCGGGTCTTGTTGGAAACGTGTCGATCCCGAAGAAGACTGCTGCTTCGACGGGTGGCTGGATCAGCACTGAAGGTGGTGCGGCTTCTGAGTCGGAATTCACCCTCGGCAGCGTCACGATGTCGCCAAAAACCGTTGGTGCATTCTCTGACATGACTCGCCAGCTTATCCTCCAGTCCACCCCGTCTGTGGAAGCTCTGGTTCGTGACGACCTCACGCAAGCCTTGGCTCTCGCAATCGACGCTGGTGCGCTAAAGGGTACTGGTCTTTCGGGTCAGCCGACTGGTCTGTATGGCACTTCGGGCATCAACACCGACAGCTTTGCTGCTGCGACTCCGACTTGGGCTGAAATCGTTGGTCTGGAAACGCTTGTTGCTGAAGATAACGCTTTGCTTGGCAACCTTGCCTACATCGCTCCGGCTGGCCTCTATGGTACGCTGAAGACGACGGCTAAGGCCACCAACCAAGCCATCTTCGCTGTCGATCCCGATGGCACGATGAACGGCTACCGCACCATCGTTTCGAATCAGGCAACTGCCGGTTACCTCCTGTTTGGTAACTTCAGCGACTGCTTGATCGGTATGTGGGGCGGCCTCGACCTGACGGTCGATCCGTACACCTCTTCGACCACTGGTACGGTCCGCGTTGTGGCCCTCCAGACGGTTGATGTGGCTGTCCGTCACGCTGTTTCGTTCGCACTCGGTACACCGGCTGCGTAACGACTAGGGAGAAGGGGTGGCCTCGGAAGTCGGCCACCCCCAATCCTTTGGAGAGATTATGAAGTATCGTATCATCAAATCGACAGTCGCAGGTGGCGCTATCCGTCAGGTAGGTGACATCATCGAAGTGAGCGGGCCGGAAGGTAAAGACCTGATGGCCTATGGCAAGGCCGTTCCTCACGACGAAGCTGTGATTGAGAATCGCGTTGAGCCTGTAGAGTTCCGCGAACCTAAGCCGCGTGGCAGAAAGCCTTCCAATGGGCGTTGAGTCGAACGACGACCTCTCTATCTTCTTTGAACTCGATGATTTCGGGACTGCTGGCATTTACACTAAGACCAACAAGCGTCCGATTACGATTGATGGCATCTTCGACAATCCTCATGCGAGTGTGACCGCTACTGACATGATGGATGTGACGATCCCCAAGCCTAGCTTTGTCTGCCGCACTGTGGACATCCCAGACGCTGCTGAAGGGGATACGATGAAGATTCGCAATGTAACCTACACGATCCGCGTTGTGGCTACAGATGGCCTTGGCGTGACGACCCTGATTCTGGAGAAGAATTAATGTCTCACGTTCGTCAGCAAATTCGTGACCGCATCGCTACATTGGTCACTGGTCTACCTTCTACCGGCAACAACGTCTACAAGATGCGGCGCTACGCTCTAGACGATTCCAAGCTGCCAGCAATTCTTGTGTATACGATGGATGAGTCATCATCGCTCATCACAATCGGTAACCGGACCGTGCAACGGATTATCAATGTATCAGTCGAGATACTTTGCACCGGAGCCAGCACGACCATTCAAGATACAATCGATACTCTTTGCGTTAATGTCGAAGAAGCGATTGGCAATGACTACCAATTGAACGGACTCGCTAAATCCTGTATATTGACTAGCACTGAGGTTGATATTGTCACCGATGGTGAGAAACCGATCTCCTCGGCACGGCTTGTGTTTGCTTGTGAATACATCACAGCGATCAATGATGTGGAGACTGCGCGATGAAGATGGTAACGGTTCATCATAAGGACGCGAAGGAGCCTATCCGGGTTCCTGAGTGCGATTTGCAGTCTTTCGCTGAAAAGGGCTGGCATCCCACTGAACGGGTTGCAGAACCCGTTGTAGAGCCGGTGGAAGAGCCGGTTGAATCCGTTGAATCTGAGGAGGTTGAATAATGGCTACGCATACTGGCAGTGAAGGTACTGTAAAAGTTGGCGCTAATACCGTCGCTGAAATCCGTTCGTTTTCTATCGCAACGACTGCTGACACGGCAGAAGATACCACGATGGGCGATTCTTGGCGCACGTTTAAGACCACGTTAAAGGGCTGGTCTGGTTCGCTGGATTGCTTTTGGGATGAAACTGACACGACGGGTCAGGGCGCTCTTGTCGATGGCACTGAGGTGACTTTGAACGTGTATCCCGAAGGTGCGACCACTGGTGACAAGTATTACACCGGCACGGCTATCATCACTGGGACGACCATCAATTCGTCATTTGACGGTTTGGTTGAAGCCAGCTTTTCGTTTCAAGGAACGGGCGCTTTGACGCTCGGCACTGCATCGTAATTTAGATTAGGAAGGGGTTCTCATGTCTCTCATTGACCTGATTAGGAAGAAACAACATTCAACCCGAAAGACCCTTGAGGTCACAGAATGGTCAGGAGAGGATGAAGCCCCTTTCATTCTCTATTTTGGTAAGTTCTTAGCTCACGATTTGGATAGGCTACAGCGCAAACATCCGAACTTCATCAATAACGTCACCATCGCAGGGATGGTCGATATGATTATTATGAAGGCACAGGATAGGGATGGGAATATGCTCTTCACCCTTGAAGACAAGCCCACCCTGATGCGTGAACCAGTCGAAGTCATCACCAAAATTGCCGGTGAGATGATGACTGCAAATAGCTTTGAGGATCATGAAAAAAACTAAAGGCCGATCCGTTCAGATATAATATCATAGCCTTGGCGGATCGGCTTGGAAGAACCATAGAAGAGATAGAGCTAATCTCAATCGATGAGTATAATGAGTGGCTTGCATATTTTAAGATAAGTCAGGAGCGCAGCAAGCATGGCAAATGAGCAAATTAGATTTGAGTTCACTGCCATTAACAAAACGGCTGCTGCGTTCAACTCAATCAAAACTGGCCTAACCGGCATGGCGTCTCAAGCCCTTTCAGTTAAAGGGGCTATGACCGCTCTTGTAGCAACTGTTACCTCCGGCGCATTCTTGCAAATGGGCCGTCAAGCACTTGATGCAGCCGGTAGCTTGGGTGAGCTTGCTTCTCAGACGGGCGCATCCACTAAAGCACTGCAAGCCTATAAGTTCATTGCACTTGAGAATGGCGTTACCAATGAGCAGATGCAAAAGGGTTTTGCCCAGCTAACTAAGCGACTTGGTGAGGCAAAGCTCGGCTCTGACAAGATGATTCAAGCCTTTGGCGCTGTAGGTGTTTCAGGGCGTGAAATTGCATCACTCACAACCGATCAGGCAATGCTCAAAATCGCTGATGCAATGTCTAAAATTCAAGACCCTGCAAAACGTGCCGCACTTGAAGTTCAATTGTTTGGTAAAGCCGGTCAGGCGCTTGATCCGATCTTGCGTCAAGGTTCTTCTGCCATTGAAGAGCAAACGCAGAAACTTGCCGAAATGGGCCTTATCATGGATGAGGCTACTATTGCTAAGGCTGATGAAGCTGCTGATAAGATGGCTACATTAGCTGAAGTTTTGAAGACTCGCTTTACAATTGCGGTTGCTGAAAATGCCGATGCACTACTTGCCTTGGCTAATGCGTTTGCAAGTGCCGCTGCCGCTGCTGGTAATTTCTTCAAGCAAATTAATCAAAAGAGCCGCGACACTGAAATCAGGGCTGCCAATCCTGCGAATGAAAGCAGCTACTTTGGCGGTGCAGTCACATTTAGAAGTGGTCGTCGCCTTACTAAAGGTGGACGCGGTGGAGGTAGTTTCGACCCTACTGGTCAATTTAACAGGGCGGCTTTTACGCCTTTAGCCCCTAAAGTGCCATCTATGGATGTGCCTAGTATCCTTGGAGGAAAGAAATCTGGAGGCGGCGCGGCAAAAGCGGCTAAGAAAACAGATATTCTAACACCTGAGAATTACAGTTCTTGGGATGCCTATCGCCAAGCTATTCGGCAACAGTTGGAAGCCGATGTGCCGATGATGAAGGCGTCTCAAGATAATCCTCTTATTCAGGTTTTGCCTAACTCGGACCAGATCATGGAAAGCCTCAAAGGCATTCAGGGTCCGATGAAGATTATTACGAATGAAGCTACTGAGCTTGCTGATTCAATCGCATCTTCATTTGGGAATGCCTTCCAAGGTCTGATTACTGGAACGCAAGGCTTTAAGAGCGCATTTAGAAGCATGGCATCATCGATCATTAGCGAGTTGATGCGTATCTATGTGACTGAGCAATTGGTCAAATCGATTGGTGGATTCTTTAAGAGCATCTTTGCCCCATCGCTTCCGGGTAAAGCTATTGGTGGCTCTGTTCAGGCTGGCACACCATACATGGTTGGTGAACGTGGACCTGAGATGTTTGTTCCATCACGCAGCGGTTCTATTGTGCCAAACAATAAACTGGGCAACGGCATGGTCATCAATGTTGATGCCCGTGGAGCATCCGATCCTGCCGCTGTGCGTATGCAGGTTGAGCAGGGTATTGCACAGGCTGCTCCGTACATCATTGCTGCCGCTCAGAACCGCACAATGAAAGCAGCATCACGAACTCGCCTACCGGGAACAATTAGCTAATGACTACGATCACCTTCCCTAGTTCGCCTAAACCAGCAACAATGGCATGGCGGCTTGTGCAGCCCGCACAGCAGAATGTGTCTGAGTGGACAGGTGCGCGTCAGGTGTTGGCCTCTGGTCGCGGTTGGTGGGAATGCAGCTTGACCCTGCCTCCTATTGTTGGAGAGACATCAGTTAACGCTTGGCGGGCCTTTATGGGACTTGCGCGTGGTGCTGCTAACGATTTCCAAGTTCCTGTGAATGAGATTGCTCAGTCTGCATTGACCGCCACACCGCTCGTTAATGGTGCTGGTCAGACTGGACGCTCAATCAATACGGATGGCTGGCCTAACTCGACGACAGTGCTTTATGCTGGTCAGTTCGTGACGATTGGCAACCAGCTTCTTCAGCTTACGGCTAACGTCACATCTAACGGCTCTGGTCAGGCGACAATCTCGTTTGAGCCAGCAATTCGCGTGTCCCCGGCTGACAACGCAGCGATTGAGTTTAAGAATCCATATGCGCTGATGTATTTCGTCGAAGACCCCGGTTACTCTGTCGAACCCGGTCTGGTTTATTCGCTCTCATTTAATTTGCGTGAGTGCTTCTAATGTCGAATCTTACCCCGACCCTTCAGGCGGCGGTTGAAGCACCGCTAGTCTACATTAGGTGGGTTTGCTACTTGGACATCGTTGGCGACCCTGTGAGGGCCACTACAGGGCTTTACGACAAGACATTTTCTGGCACGGGCGATCCCGATCTAGATGGCGATACCTATGTGCCGTATCCGTCAGACCTGATTGGCGTTTCTGAGGTGCAGCACAATGAGACGGGATCGGACCAAGTAACGGTTTCGATGTCTGGCCTGATTGTAAACAACGTCGATTTCCTCAACACGATTGGCGACAAGGACAATTGGCAGGGGCGCACCGCTCGACTGTGGTGGTATGTGGTTGATGAAAATGAAGCACAGGTTGGTGAGGTTTATAGCTATTACACCGGCTACATGAATGACATCACGATCAATGGCTCCGCTCAATCTCAGACCGTTACCCTATCGATTGAGAATTATCTGGTGAGCCTGTCTGTAACTCAGAATAAGACCTATCAGATGCAGAAAGAATATGACGCTGGGGATGAATCAGCAGCACGTTCAATCGCTGCCGCAAACGGTGCATTTAAGACTGGGGTGTTGACCTCTTATGATGGCAGCTTTGGGTTTGGCGGCAATTTTGGCGAATCAACAACTGATTTCAATCTTAAATAATGACCCACCGCGTATCAAACTGGGAGCAAGCCCTATCAGACTATCTGGCAAGCAAGCGTAAAGACCAGTTTAGTTACGGCTCATTTGATTGTGCTAATTTTGTTTCTGGTGCTGTAGAAGCCATGACAGGTGAAAACCCAATGGCTGATGTTGGGAAATACGATAGCCTTCTAACATCCGTTAAAATGCTCAAATCACTTGGCGCTGATAATCTAGAAGCATTTATTGATACTAGATTTGAAGAGGTTCCTATCGGATTTGCTCAGACTGGTGATCTAGCATTTTATGATGGGTCTGTCGGAGTTGTGGTAAACGCCAAGGCTGTTTTTGCGACAGAAATCGGCTATACCATGATTGATCGTAGCGTCTTGACCAAGACTTGGGGAGTGGGCCGTGGGTAGAGTTCTAAAGCAACTTGCTATTGCGGCTGTCGTTATTGGCCTATCATTTGTGGGTCTACCACCAGTTGTTTCTAGAGCATTGCTTGCCGCTGGCGTTGGGATGGCCCTTGGCACAGTATCTCAGGCTTTATTTGGACCCAAGCTACCGAAGGCTCAAGCAAGCCGTCTAAACGCATCATTTGACCCACAAGCCCATCGCAAGTTTGTAATTGGCGAAACTGCCATGAATACGGATATTCGCTATTATGAACCGTCTGGAACCGATCAAGAATACTTTGACTACATCGTTGCCGTTGCCGCGCATGAAGTTGAGAGCATCGATCAGATTTACTTCGACGATGAACTAGCTTGGACAACGGCTGGTGGGCAGGGCCGTTACGTCGGCTATCTAACAGTTGCAACTCGCGCAGTAGGGACATCTGCTAATACCATCTCTATCAATGGTGGTGGAATCTGGGGTTCTAGCTGCCGCCTAACTGGATGCGCGTATGTCTATTTCCGCGTTAAAAGAACTGGCAATAGCAAAAAAGCTGAAAGCCCTATGGTTAACGGCTTGCCAAACCGCATCACAATTAAGGGCAAAGGTGCAAAACTATATGATCCGCGTCGGGATAGCACGGTTACTGGCGGGTCTGGTGCAGAGCGGGCAAATAACCAAGCAACTTGGGGCGGCGGTGCGAGTACAAACCGCGACAACCCGGCTCTCCAGCTTCTTTGGTTCCTTTTGGGCTACAACATCAACAGCAAGCTCTCAGTCGGCTGTGGCGTCCCGCCGGAGCGCATCGATCTTGCCTCCTTCATTACAGCCGCAAACATCTGCGACGAAGCTATCACGTTGGCAGCGGGTGGTACTCAGCCACGCTATCGGACCGCTGGGGTGGGTTCTGATGCCGATAATCGGATGGATATTATCCAGCTATTCCTGACCTGCATGAACGGCACTCTGCGCGATTCTAATGGTCGCCTGTCCATCACGGTCATGAAGAATGATCTGGCTACTCCGGTGCTTGAGTTTGACGATAATGACATTCTTGATGATTTCACATGGAATCAGACTGATGGTTTGGACAAGTCAATCAACGCTGTTCACGGCAAATACACAGACCCAAGTGGAAACTCGCTTTATCAGCCCATAGAATATCCAACGATCTCAATAACTTCCATCGATGATATTGAGCGTATGCAGACGCTTGATCTGCCTTGGGTAGAGGAGGGTCGTCGCGCACAGCGTATCGCCAAGCAGGTTCTGCAACGTGCGCAGTATCGCGGTAAGTTCTCTGCCACTTTCAATATGAAGGCACTTGGCTGCGAAGTCGGAGATGTTGTCTATCTCTCGTTTGAGCCGCTGGGTTGGGCCGACAAGCCTTTCCGCGTAATGACGCAGAACATCAATAGCACCGGCCAAGTGCCGATGACTTTGATTGAAGAGAATGCGGCCATCTACGCTTGGGATGCAGAAGAACAAGCCTTGGTCACACCGACTGCGCCTACAGTCTACGATCCGCTGAATAGCCCATACATTCTAGCCATCTCTGATGCTGAAGCAGCCGCTGACGGCAAGATTGTCAGCTTCTTCCAGACTAGCGCACCAACTGCAACTGGCGTTGGTGACATCTGGTTTGATACTGACGATGGCAATAAGATGTATCGCTGGAACGGCGCTAGTTGGGCGGTTGCGCAGGATACAGGTATTACTACAGCCATTAGCGCGGCATCTGACGCTCAAGCGACGGCTGATGGTAAAGTTAATACATATTTCCAAGCCTCTGCTCCCACACCTGAAGCTGTTGGTGATCTGTGGATAGAAACAGACGCTGAGAATCGTTTGTGGCGCTGGAATGGCTCTGTGTGGGTTCTGGCGACAGATACTCGCGTCACGGCTGCTATCAATACGGATGGCACAATTGCCACCAATAAGGTTAACACTACATCGATTGCCTCAAACGCTGTTAGCAAGCTGACGGCTGCTTCATCGACGACATCTGTTGCTATAAACTCGACAGCAACAACAATTCAGACTGTTACAATAACGACGGAAGGCGGCCCGATTATTATTCGGGCCACTTTCCAAAACTTTTCTCAGCCTATTGCGGCTGGATCGCATGGTATCCAATTCCAAATTACATCCAGTGGCGCTGGAGGTACTCAGCTTTACTATTCGACTGAATATGCAACGGCTGGTGGGGCGACGTATCAGTTTAGACAGCCTTGTACACTGGAGACTTTGGTTCCAAGTTTGGCGGCTGGAACATATACAATTAACTTGGTCGCACAACTTTTCAATGCCAACTCACAAGCAGCCACATTAACGGCTGACAGAATCATAACAGTTACGGAGCTTAAACGGTGATCAATAACTACATCGTGTACAGCACGATTGACGGAGATATTCGCGTCAACATTCAATGCGTTCCAGAAGACATTCAGATGCAATGCAAGGAAAATGAAACTTGGATGGAACACGAATACGTCAATGATGCTGAATATAAAGTTGACCTTAACACGCTAGATATAATCCCCATCGAATGATATACGCCGAATAGAGGTGAGCCATGATCCAGCCCGGAAGTTACGACATCATCATCCAACAGCACGGAGATTGGGATATCACGTTCCAATTGAAGGACTCTTCTGGCGTTGGCGTTAACCTGACAGGATACACGGTAGAAGCTGAAATCTGGACTGATTATAAGCAATCTAAACTTGCTGATTTTGGCGTCACTTATGTTGATCGCTCTATCGGTAAGTTCATGCTGACGCTTACAGACACAGTGACGGCAACGCTTCCTGAAAGTGGCTATTATGATGTGCGCGTGATTGAACCCGGTGGAGCAGCTTACTATTGGGTTCGTGGCCGTGCTGTTGTTGAGACGGGATACACGGAATGACCGATATTGTAGAAGTCACCACTACCCGCACGATTGTCACTGAGAACACAATCACGAATGTTGTGGAGGTTCAGGCTCCCGGTCCTGTCGGTCCTGCTGGTCCTACTGGCCCCACAGGTAGTGCTGGCGCTGCCGGCGTAACAGGCCCAACTGGCGCTCAAGGCACGGCTGGTGCGGCTGGCCCCACCGGACCTACAGGCTCTGCTGGTGCGGTAGGTAGCACTGGCCCCACTGGTCCTACTGGTAGCATAGGTAATACTGGCTTGACCGGTCCCACAGGGCCGACTGGCACTCAAGGTGCTGCGTCTACTGTACCCGGACCTACTGGACCAGCGGGTGCGGGTCCAACCGGGCCTACGGGAGCCGCTTCTACGGTTGCTGGGCCTACGGGTCCGACTGGAGTGCAGGGTGATACAGGCGCTACTGGAGCGGCTGGCCCCACAGGTCCGACTGGGACAACTGGTTCTACAGGTGCGGCTGGTCCAACAGGCCCACAAGGTATTGCTGGCCCTACGGGTCCGCAAGGCATCCAAGGTATCCAAGGTGTTCAGGGCGATGTTGGCCCAACTGGCCCCACTGGCGCACAAGGCATTCAGGGCATTACTGGCCCTACTGGATCGACGGGCGCTCAAGGCAATGCTGGCCCTACTGGTCCGACAGGCAACACTGGTTCTCCGGGTGTTTCGATTACACTTAAGGGTGAAGTCGCTACTGTCGGCAATCTTCCTCCTACCGGCAATCAGGTTAATGATGCTTATGTAGTTATCGCTGACGGCAATCTTTACGTCTGGGATGGAACTCAGTGGAATGATGTTGGTCAGATTGTTGGTCCTACTGGTCCTACCGGGACTACTGGCGCAGTTGGCCCTACCGGCCCCACAGGAGCCACAGGAGACACGGGAGCCACAGGTCCGACTGGTTCGCAGGGTATTCAGGGTGTTGTCGGCCCTACAGGCCCACAGGGCATTCAGGGCATCCAAGGTGTTCAGGGTGATGTCGGTCCAACTGGGCCTACTGGGGCCACTGGATTAACTGGTGATGCTGGACCTACTGGACCCACCGGAAATACTGGTAGCGTTGGTCCGACTGGTCCGACGGGAGCCACACCTACAGGCGCTGTGACTGGCATCGATAGCATTGAAACGCCTGACTACATTCAGTTTGACACTACCAATGCTGCTGCGACTGCTGTTGCGCGTCTTGGCTGGGACAATGGCGAAGGTACGCTTGTCCTTGGACTGAAGGGCGGCAACGTCAATATGCCGCTCGGAGAGTTGATATACCAAATGTGCTATAATGGCACTGGTAGCACGATTGCTAAGGGTCAGGTCGTTTACATCTCTGGCGGTCAGGGTCAGCGTCCGTCTGTAACACTCGCACAGGCTAACGGCGATGCAACATCTGCCCGCACATTCGGTGTGGCTGCTGAAGCTATCGCTAACGGCGCTGAAGGCATTGTCGTCGAATACGGCATTGTGCAGGGTATTAATACGGCATCCTATAGCGTTGGTCAGACACTGTATCTCTCCAGCACTACTGCTGGCGCGTTCCAGACGACTAAACCGGTTGCTCCTGCGCATCTGGTTTATGTCGCTAACGTCATCTCGGTAAACTCATCGTCGGGCCGCATCTTCGTTAAGGTGCAGAACGGCTATGAGCTTGATGAGATTCACGATGTTCTGATTACCGCTCCCACAGGCGGTCAGGCATTGGTGTATGACGGCGCATCCGGCCTCTGGAAAAATACGACTGCTGTCGGTCCCACTGGGCCTACAGGAAGTGCAGGAAGTGTTGGTCCCACCGGCCCCACAGGAGCGGCTCCAGACACATCGACTTATGTCACGGTAGATGGCACTCAGACGCTGACGAATAAGACGCTCAATGGAGTTACAATTAGCGGGAATATCGTTGCAAATAGTGCTACAATCTCGCCGACTGAGTTGAGTTACGTTGACGGCGCGACCAGCAACATTCAGACTCAACTTAATAATCTGGCATCAAGCCAAGATTGGGGTTTGATTACAGGCAGCGTAGATAGCTACGATGATTTTGGAGGTTTGACCTAATGCCTAAACAAGTACAGCTTCGTCGCGGCACTACGGCTGAACACGCGACATTTACGGGTGTGGTGGGTGAAGTCACTGTTGACACTACCAAGGATACGCTGGTCGTCCATGACGGCTCATTGGCTGGCGGCTATCCTCTGGCACGGGCCACTGGTGACCAGTTGTTCGTTAACGTGGTTGAGACTGTCTACAACCTCTCTGGCACGGCCATCGACGCATCGAACGGCAACATCCAGTATAAGACGATTGGTGGTAACACCACGTTCACGGACAGCCTGAACACGGGTGAGAGCGTTATCCTGCGTTTGGCTTCCGCATCCAGCTACACAATCACTTGGCCGACGATCACTTGGATCAAGGTTGGCGGAACTGCTGCGCCGACACTTACTGCATCTGACGTTGTGGTTCTCTGGAAAGAGGGCAGCACCCTTTATGGCGCATATGTGGGGAGCGGTGTCTAATGCCGTCGAACTTTAAGGTTCTCTCTGGCGCGTCTGGAGAGCCGAACGACCCTAATTTCAAGAACGTAACGCTGCTGCTCCACGGCGATGGAAGCAACGGCGCACAGAACAACACGTTCCTCGACAGCAGCACGAATAACTTCACGATCACCCGCAACGGCAACACGACGCAGGGATCGTTCTCTCCGTATGGTAGCAACTGGTCTAATTTTAATCCAAACTCAGATAATGGAATTGGTGTTGCATCAAACGCTGCGCTCAACATGGGGACCGGCGACTTTACTGTAGAGGCTTGGGTTAACACTGCGCAGCTTCCAACGACAAACTCTTTCCAAACAAGTCCCGGCGGATTTCAGGCTGTATTCGGAACAGGCCCAAACTTGTCCGGAACGGGTAGCCAACTTTATATTGGTGTGACAAACTTAAAGTTTGATATCGCATCTGATGGCGGCGGGC
>Ga0102863_1000177_pt1 | contig 18486 bp, 19 predicted proteins | sample Colrivmet1449A02_FD_78451 | JGI IMG/M metagenome (GOLD analysis project Ga0102863, IMG submission 78451) | Estuarine microbial communities from the Columbia River estuary - metaG 1449A-02 | ecosystem: Environmental > Aquatic > Marine > Intertidal zone > Estuary | place: USA: Columbia River...
GGATGGTAGCGGGAGTGTATGTAGGTTATGAGGGTAGTGTAGTGGGATGAGGTAGAATTCTGGAATGTGGTGTGAGTGTATGGGGTTGTTGGGGGTGGTGGGTTTGGGATTTGGTTTCCGGTTGTTTTGCGTTGCCGCATCGCATCGCATAATCCCCACACCACATATAACTCACCATTTTTTGCTATCAGTATGCGCCAAGCAGTTAAAGTTTTGCTTTAAGGTTGACTTTATCATTTTTTTTCGCTAACTTCGCACCACCGAATGCGGTGATACTGCATTAAGAGCAACTCAATAAGAAGGTCGGGTTGGTTAAAACCCCCCTCCTGATTAGAGAAAACACAAATAAGAGGTTGCTCGTTGAGTCAGCAATTCGGGGTGCTATTATTTATATATTTGTCGTATGAAACTACGAGTTATAAGGTACTATAGTGCTGACGATTACACACTTGGTATGCTATTAGACGAAACAAGTGGACGAAAGTTCCTAGCCTACACTCTTGAAGACGAACACAGAGAGGTAAAGGTGGCTGGAGAGACTAGAATTCCCGCCGGGACATATAACATTACCCTCAGGAAAGTTGGAGGGTTCCATTCAAAGTATTCTACTAAGTATGGTTCAATGCACAAGGGGATGCTATGGGTTAGAGATGTACCGGGATTTGAATATATTCTTATTCATACGGGAAATACGGACGAGCATACTGCTGGTTGTTTGTTAGTTGGAAATACATCAGACTATAAAGGTGTAATTGGCTCGTCTGTAGACGCATATAAGAGAATATACCCTGCAATAGCAAAAGTTCTTACTGATGGAGGCTCTGTAGAAATAACATACGAGAACTACGACCTGTAAAAAAACGAATAAAAAGAATAGTTAAATTTGCAACTATGAAAACGATTAAAGATACCGACCCCAAGAAGACGAAGAAGTCTACTCATTCAGTTATGCCTATGACTCCTGCAGAGCAAAAGGAATTTAAAGAAATGATGTGGCGCAAAAAGAATGAAATATCTTCATCTGCCCCAGTTGGCGGTGAGGCCCAGCGCAGTAAGTATGAGGAGCGTTTTGCAAGAATCCGCGACAGATTTGAGGCTGGAGGTAAACTTCGCAAATCATCTCGTGCCTATAGGCATGGTGGTAAAATGAAAAAATGAAAACCAAGAGAAAAGAGGTAATGGTCTCTGCTCCAGATGGATACCACTGGATGGTTGAGCGCGGGCGTTATTATCTTATGATTGGAGATTATAAAAAACATAATGGGGCTTCAAAACAAGTTCCGTTTAAAGTTAAGTAATAGTAATGCAAGCAAAGAAGAAAAAACCTACTGAACCTAAAAACAATAGGCAATATAATAGAATTCTAAGACGGGTTGAGAAAAATAGAAACAACCTTGAAAAGACTTCTCCTATATACCAAGATTTGGATAGCCAATACAGCGTTCCGGAAGGTTACCCTTCTCTTGAAGAGTTTGCTAATCAAAGAGAGGCTGATAGAATATATGGTCAAGCGCATCCTTTAAGAGGGTATACTGCTCAAATTCCCCTTGGCCCAATTGCTTATGAAAGATGGCTTGGCCCGCGTAGAAGTAGAGATGGTAAAGATTATAGACTTCCATATTTTGCTGAAAGAACAATAAGCAGAGGAAATCCTTATAATGTATGGAATACCGAGGGAACTGGTAAAAAAACAAAGTCAGAGCAAGATTGGTATTCTAACTTTGGTGCAACAACCAGCAATGCTGGAGAATATTATCCTACTTGGCAGGCTAATAGGAACATGAAGAAAGGTCACCAAATTGAAAAATCAAACAGAACTTTATTAGGTAAAGTAAAGCATACTCCCGGCTCTATAGTTCCACAAGCGAATATTTTGCTTGGCGGAGGAGCGTCTACGGGTGGAAATAGAATTCTTGACTGGCCACTAGAAGTTGGAAGTGTTGCGTTAGCAGCAAAAAATATCTATAATGCTGGTCGCAAACTCAGACCATCATATTCAGCATCTTCATCTGGATATAGTTCAGCAGCAAAAGATTCTGGCCGTTTTGCCGGTATTGGACTTGCCAACTTAGGAATGGCAAAAACAGCGTGGGATTTAAATGGTCAAGAGTTAGTTGTTCCGACAAGCGGATTTAAAGTTAATCCTTACATCGGCGCAATGCGCAGAACTAGAAGAGAAGGAAAAGAAGAACAAGAAAAATACAAACGCTATAACAGGCTCAAGCCAGAGGCTCAGGAAAAAAGAAAAGAGGCTGAGCAAAAAAAAGTATCTAATCTTGTTAGACTGTATCAACAGCGCTATGGTGTTGAGCCGACCTATGGAATAAGTCCAAATTCAAGTACTACTTCAAAGTATGGCGGTCTTGACCCTAACGGCAGTGACGTTAATCGTTATTAAAGTATTATAGCCTCGCTTCCGTCTAGTTTCCTGTAAAATTTTGTTACAAACAAACGACCTTTCTGGGTTAATGCGTAACGAACCTTGTAGTTAAATCTGGTCATTTCAGAACGAAAGTATTCAGAAACCTCATCGTTTACCGTCTTGGTAAGTTTATCATACTTTTTATATAAATAATCTTTTCCAAGTAAAGGATATATAATCCGCTGCTTAAGTTTTAATTCGCTTTGAAGCATATGCTCAGATATTGCTTCTGCTGTAAAAAACTCATAGTCATAAGCAAACAATAGAAATTCCATTTCTGACGGACTAACGTCATAGTTTGTTGTCATGTCCCTTAAGCACAACTTATAATACTTTAAGTAATTTGCTTTTATTTTATCTGTTGGCATATAAGCAAACTCTCTGGCTTTACTTGGCTTAGACATCATTTGAATTTTAGTTAAATTTGTACAAAATTAAAAAAACTAGACATGGCTCAGTTAACTGGCAATAAAGTAAAAGATACATACGGTCAACTTCTTAAAGTACAAACTTCCGGAATTACTACAACACGCAAAACCGTAGAAAGCGGAATCGGTGAAGCAACCGCCCTTAGCGTTGGAAGTACTAGTGTTGGATTAACAAACCCGTATGCAACATCAGTACCTTCAAGTAATACTTTAAGTACCGCCTTGTTTCTTGATACAGATGGCCGAATTAAAACAAGGTCGCTAGGAAACCAAGCATTTGAAAATCTTGCTCCAGTAACAGACTACGACACCGGGTGGATTGAAATGGATTCTTTTGATGGAGTAAGCGGTTTGTTTAAACTTGATTCAAATCCTAATGCACCTAAGTATAGAATTGTAAATAGACAAGTTTTTCTTAAAGGATTTTTTGTTCTTCCTGTAACATCTTTGTATCAAGACCAAAATTCTCCAGCGGTAAGTATTTATAGCGATGTAGAAACCATTCAGTCTTCTACCCTCGCCACACTTAATACAGGCGTAACACCTACGGCAGATGGAAGAATTATTTTAAATAAAATTTTTAATAATGATTTCTTTTATCTTGACGAAGATGAGCATGGCGCTTTGTTTCTTCCAATGTTTAGATATGGTGTAGACCCAACATCTGCACGAAAGTTTATGTACAACACGTTTGCTGCTTTTAAATTTAACTCAGACTTAACTGCCGAAGTTCAGTCTATGCACTACTATGAGCAAGCGGGCCAAGTAAATGCTATCCCGATGCATCAATCGGCTACTCATGAAGTAATTAATAAGTTTATTGGAGGTTCCGGATATACGTTTATGAACTATGATGGTAATGGTCAATATTATACTCATTTCTTAAATAATACAGACAAACGCGCTGTTACTGATTCTAATGTTGAAATTCCATATACATTCTTAGGTGATGGGGCTGACATGAACACTTGGGGTGGTGTCATAGTTCCTTTGGACGGGATTAGTTTCTTTTTATCAAGAAACCTATCTTTGTCTCAAATTCACCCTTAATGAAATGGAACTACCAGAAGAATTAATTAAAAAAATTCAAGAAAAGATTCTTGAGATTCAGGACTTAGTCAAGGATTTCAAAGTTGATGATTTTGAATATGTATTTATTGGAGGACAGTATAAAGAAGCAGAAGAAGGTTCTGATTTTAGTTCAATGGATGTAATCTACTCTATGAAAGTTAACTCCGAAGAATCTTTAGATGAGTACCTATCATTTGTGTCAAATGCTTATTCCGATGAAGTAAGAAATGAATTTCCAAAAGGAGACACTTCAGACATTAATTTTTGGCTGAACCTAGGAGATTCAGATGATAGCATAAATTAAATGAAATGGATATTATTAGAAAAATTATTATTGGGGACAACCCCAAGAACGCTATGGCGTACTATGTAGGTATGTCTATTGGCGAAAGTGAAGTATGTAATATTGAGTTTGATGAGCGTACCTTTCACATGACCGGAAATATTTGCTATGTTATTTACATTTCTACTCCAGATGTTGGTATTATGAGATGGAAAAAAATTGACAAGTGTCCGGTTATCGTAGAGTACGATTGTAAATTCAATTAATATGAATCCCTTAAGAGATTTTATTATACATCTTCCTAAGAAGGTTAATGATACTGTTAATGTAGGTGGGGTTGAACTTTATATGGAAACAAAGTTTGATGAGTTCAATCACCGCTACAATTTCGCTGAAATAACCGCTGTCCCAACAAAGTATAAATTGGGTGCTAAGGTAGGAGATACTCTCTATTTTCATCATCACATTATTAGTAATACTCAGTTATTTATATACGAAAACCACTATATTGTTTCATATTCAGAAGAGAATGGTTATCATAACCATGCATACGCATATGAAACAGAAGATGGCCTTTATATGCTTGGAGACTGGGTATTTGTTGAAAGCATAAGCGAAAACAAAGAAGAAACTAGCGCTTCCGGATTAATAGTTAGTTTATCTAAACCGGAAGAAAAAGAAGGAAGATTGCTTTATATAAACAAAGCAACTGAAGAGATGGGATTAAAAGTTGGAGATGTAATTGGATTTTCTAAAAATTCAGATTATCAGATGACTCTCAAAGACGGAAGAAAAGTTTGGAGAATGAGAAATGATGACTTAATGTATGTCAAAGAAAATTGAATTCACAACACTTGATGCAGCCTATAGATTAATGAAGTCTATGGAGATTGCTATTGATAATATGATTACAGAAATACGAAAGCCTGTTGACCAAGAACTTAGTGGTTCTCAACGAAAAGCAGAACTACAGTCAATAAAACAAACGGCAGTAGATGCACGTGAATTATTGCAAGAACGGCAAAGACTAGAGGGCCTCATTAAAGAACTTTCTGATTCTGGCAACATAAGCGATGCTTCAGATTTTTCTGGCGGTTTTGCAGAGCAGTTTAGTAAATAAAAGCGTGGCTGGATTAGTAGAAATAAAAGGATACGATGATTTTATCGTCAACTTATGTCCTGACGGAACGGCTGGAGAAGTCAATCTATTGGCTGACATTTATATTCAACTTCCTAAACAGCCTTCATTTGATTTGATTTTATTTTCCAACCTTCCAAAAGAAGAACAATATTGGAAAAGAATTGAGCCTCCTGCTGACTTAACTAAAATTAGGTCTATGGATGAATGGTCGGAAATGCCTAGAGAGTTTAGAGAAAAATACTCATCTTATATTAAAGAAGAATTTAGAAGAAGAAGGCATGGTGTATGGTTTATGAATAATGGTGTTCCAACATACATTACAGGAAGACACTATATGATGCTTCAATGGAGTAAGATTGACATTGGGTATCCAAACTATTTGGCCTTTCAAAGAGATTTGTTTCTTCATGAAGCAGCGTGCGAACTTGACCCAAGAAGTCTTGGACAGTTATACACAAAGTGTAGACGTTCTGGATACACAAATATGTCAGCCTGTATACTTGTAGATGAGGCTACACAAGTAAAAGACAAACTATTAGGCATAATGTCTAAAACAGGTAAAGATGCTCAAGAAAACATTTTTATGAAAAAGGCTGTGCCTATCTTTTTGTCTTATCCTTTTTTCTTTAAACCAATTCAAGACGGTACTACAAATCCCAGAATGGAACTAGCATTTAGAGAACCGTCTAAGCGAATTACAAAAAAGAATAAAACATCACAAAGAGGCGAGGCTCTTAATACAATTATCAATTGGAAGAACACAACCAATAACGCTTATGACGGTGAAAAATTACATTATCTTTATCTTGATGAATCAGGAAAATGGGAAAAACCAACTGACATAAGAGAGTCTTGGCGGATTCACAGAACGTGTTTAATTGTTGGTAGGAAAGTTGTAGGTAAAGCGTTGGTTGGGTCTACAGTAAACCCATTAGAAAAAGGAGGAAAAGAATTTAAAGAACTCTGGAGAGATTCAGACCCTAAAGAAAGAAATGCAAATGGAAGAACGAAGACAGGATTATACAGGATATTTGTTCCGGCTTATCAGGCCCTTGAAGGATTTTTTGATAAATACGGCAACGCCGTGGTTGAAGACCCAGATAAACCTTTTATTGGGCTTGATGGAGAGGTTATTAGTATTGGTGCTAAAACTTATCTTAAAAATGAGCGTGAGGCTCTTAAACATGATGCTCGTGAACTTAATGAGGTTATACGACAATTTCCTTTTACCACAGATGAAGCGTTTCGGGACTCTATTGAAGGAAGCCTTTTTAACATCGGTAAGATATATGAGCAGATTACCTATAATGAGACATTGTATCCAAGCCCTATCCGCGTTGGTAACTTTGTTTGGAAGGATGGTAAGCCTGATACGGAAGTAATATTTGTTCCAGACCCTAATGGTAGATGGAGAATAAGTTGGCTTCCAAAAAAAGAAAATAGAAACATTAAAGAATATAAAGGCAGTAAGTTAGTTGCACCTAAATCTGATATTGGAGTTGGAGGAGTTGACTCCTATGACATTGATGCCACTGTTGACGGGCGCGGCTCTAAGGGTGCTTGCCATTTATATACTAAGTTTAATATGGAAGCACCTCCGAATACCTTTGTTGCAGAATATGCGAGTAGGCCTCCTTTGGCTAAAATATTTTACGAAGATGTTTTAATGGCTGCATTCTTTTATGGATTTAGTTTATTAATAGAAAATAACAAATACGGCATTGTTAGATACTTTGAAAGCAGGGGTTACGATGGATACTTAATGGAAAGACCTGAACATTTAGGTGGTTCAACATCTAAAGTAAGCGTTAAAACAAAAGGCATTCCTTCAAACTCTCAGGATGTTATTCAGGCCCATGCTCAGTCTATTGAAGCGTACATTCATAACCATGTTGGATACAATGAGTCTACCGGTGAGTACGGAAAAATGTACATGGACAAAACTCTTGAAGATTGGATTGGATATAAAATAGACAATAGAACAAAGTTTGACTTAACAATTAGTTCAGGCTTAGCGCTTCTTGCTGCACAAAAAACAAAAATTAAAGAGAGGTCAACGGACTTTTCAGAGAAAAAATTCCTACGAAGGTATAAAGACACTATACGTTAATATATCATTGTGATTTTCAATATATTTGCACAATACAATAGAATCCCATAATATGGACAGTAACCAGAATAAAAAGTTCGGGACTTTTCCAGACCCTTTTGCAGACCACGTCATAAAGTCTTCTAAAGGTTACGGACTTAAATACGCCAAGGCAATTGAGTCTCAATGGGGCAATGCGGACTCACACACATCTTTGTACAGACAAAGACTAAAGAAATTTGAAGAGTCTAGAGATTATGCTGCTGGAACTCAAGATACAAATATATACAAACAAATCCTAAATAGTCTTGACCCAAATAATGGAGACGGCACGCTTTTGAATATTGACTGGTCTCCGGTTCCGATTATTCCAAAGTTTGTAAAAATTGTAGTAAATAAAATTTTATCCAAGAAGCCATACCCAAATGTGGAGGCTATTGACCCGGTATCTCTTACTGAAAAAGAGTTTGAAAAAAACAAAATTCTTTTCACTCTTGAAAATAAAGAGATGATGCAGGAACTTGAGAACGCTGGACTTAAAGTTCCAGTTAATCTCAAATCTCTTCCTGAAACATCTGAAGAAGCAGAAATCTTTTTTGAAACTCATATTAAAATTGCAAGTGAAATTGCTGCACAGATTGCAACAAACTTAACACTTGAGTGGAATGAGTTTAATGATACTATCTACAGAAGGGCTGTAGAAGATTTAGTTACATGCGGTATGGCTGTAATTAAAAGAGAAAATGACCCTAACTATGGTATTCGTGAAACGTATGTAGACCCCGCATACTTTATTCACTCTTATACTGAAGACGCAACCTTTTCTGATTTGGTCTACGCTGGACATATTAAAAGAATGTCCATTAATGATTTAAAAAGAATCGTAGGTAATGAACTTACTGAGGAGCAATACGAAAAAATTGCTAATCAGGTAAAGAACAAATACAATAACGACCCAAGAAGATTTGGAAGTTCTCAGTTTGATACTAACACTAGCAAACAAGTATTTGGTTATGATGAGTTCCTTATTGAAGTTCTTGACTTTGAATTTCTCACCGTTGATAATGTATTTTACGAAGAGAAACAATCCAGATTTGGTAATGTCGGATTTTACAACAAAGGTTTTGCTTACACCCCGCCTCAAGGCTCTGTATTTGACAGAAAGCCCGTTAATATGCAGACTGCTACAGTCTATGGAGGCACTTACATTATGGGTTGTGAGTATATAGTAAAATATGGAATGAAGAACAACATTCCTAAAAATATTCACGACATCTCAAGAGCAAGGCTTTCTTATTCTGTTGCTGCAACAAATATCCGCAGAATGATTCCCAAGTCTATGGTTTCGGGGATTATTGGATTTGCTGACCAACTTCAAATTACACATCTTAAAATTCAACAGGCAATTGCTAAAGCAAAACCAGACGGAATTATTGTTGATATTGAAGGACTTGAAAATGTTCAACTTGGAATGGGTGGCGAACTTCAGCCACTTGATATTCAAGACATTTATGAGCAAACCGGTATATTTTATTACCGCTCAAAGAATCCAGAAGGCGGATTCCAAAATCCTCCTATCAGAACAATTGATAACCAAATTCGCAACATTAACGAACTAATAGCCTTGTATAATCACTACTTAAGAATGATTCGTGATGCTACGGGAATTAATGAGGTGATGGATGGAACTACTCCAAAAGGGGAGCAACTTGTCGGAGTAAGAGAACAAGCAATGAATGCTGGCAATAATGCTATCTATGATATTACTCATGCGTCACTTGTTCTGTATAGAAAAGTTTGTGAAGATGTTGTTAGATGCATTCAGATTCTACCTAAACAATCTGTTATTTACAAAGTGTACGAAAAGGCTATTGGTAAAGAGTCTATGAAGGTTCTTAATCAATTCAGAGATTTACCTATGTACAATTTTGGTATCAAGGTTGTTACAGAGATGAATGAAATTGATAGGGTTCTTTTAGAACAAAACATTCAACAGTCTTTGGCTCAAAAAGAGTTAGACATTGAAGACGCTATTGCAATTCGTAGACTCAAAGATATTGACCAGGCCGAAAGACTTCTTGTTGTAAGACGGAAGAAAAGAATTGCTAGACTTCAAGAGCAGAATCAGCAAAACATAATGGCTCAGGCTAATGCTAACGCTCAGACTCAACAGATGGCTTCCCAGTCTAAGTCTCAAGAAATTCAACTTACTGGTCAAGTAAAAGCGCAAATTTCTCAACTTGAAGCCCAACTTGAAATTCAAAAAATGCAAATGCAGCATCAGTTCAACATGGAACTTGAAAGAATTAAAACTGATACTTCTGCATTTATGAAACAATCTGACCATCAGATGCGTACTCAAATTGAAAATAAAAGAGAAACCGCAAAAGATGAAAGAGTTAAAAAACAAGCAATTGAGCAGTCTAAACTCATTTCTCAAAGACAAGGCAATAGAGACGAACTCCAAGAGCCTGAAGAAGACCTTCTTTCTCAGTTGATGGGCATGTAAAATATTGGTTTTAAGTAAGTTGTATATTTGCATAAATCATTTGTTTTATTTGTTTTTTGTTTTATTATGTCTTACTTGAACATTATTGCTCCAGCAAATCACGCCCTGCAATCATTTGGGCAGTCTGGATTTAGACTTATTGACCCTACTGTTACTGTAAATCCAGAGGGCGAGTTTTACAGAGTTATCTATGCTTTAGATGATTCTATTATTTCTACTGTTTCTGCTAAAGGAGATTCTTTATCAAGCATTCCCGTACTTGCTGGCGCTGTTCTTTATGGACTTTTCAGTGAAGTTTATTGTGAGACTGGTGTAATCATTGCATACATCGCCTAATGTTATTGGGTCTTGGATTGCAGTTAAATCTGCTAAAAGGAAGAATCAAGCAGGCCTTGAAAATCTGGAACATCAGAAATAAAAAATGGAATACTGAAACCTCTAAATGGAATCATAGATGAAACTCACAGACGAATATATTAAAGACACATACGGAAACGTCCTTACCATTGGAACCGTTTCTGGGCATCCAGTATCCGGAGTATTGTTTAATGGATATGGAGATACAATTGAGTCTATTGAAATTAAACATGGCGCTTTTCCTGCTACAAGCGTAAAAGTAACAAGCACTGTACATGGATACTCTTTGCTTTTAGGAGGTAGCGACATTTGGTTTACAAGACCATATCAAAACTCTTACATTAGAGCAGCAGCCCTTGGTTCTGAAATTCGCTTTACTGCAAGTAACGCAACGCTTCACGACAAAAGCCCAATTACTATTAAATCAAATGGTAATGTACTTATTAATACAACCATTGATTCTGGATATAATCTTAGAGTAAATGGCACGCTTACTTCGGGAAGTTTAGATGTAGATGATGCTATTGTTGCTGATTCTGTTACGGCTGTTTCTTTAGTTGGTGATGGAATTCAATCAAACTCTACTGTTACTGCTACTGACTTTATTGCAAGTGGAATTTTAGATGCTTCAGGAATTAGAACTCTCGCACCTCTTAACGAGCAACAAGTTGCTGAAATTCGTTTTGGAGACGTTGCAGCCTCTGGTACTCAAATTGTTTTAGACAATGTTAATTATATTCCTATTGAAATTAACGGGATTAAATTTAAACTTCTTATTTCTTTATAATGGCAAGTATTACTATTCAACCTAAAACATATCCAAACGGAACTGCCGTTGGAATGGAAGTAGTTGCTACTTCATTTAGTGCTATGGCTACTTATTGTGACCTTTATTGCAAACTTGTAGATGCTGAAGATGAAACTCTATACGAGTGCAATATTCTTCTTGCTGACGAAGACTTTGCAAACTGGGGAGCAGATAATGGTTATATCATTGACTTTGCAGCAGCAAAACTAGAAGTTAATATTGTAGAATAATGGCAACATCAGTAAACTTAGACATCTCCAAAAGAGTTGATATAACTTGCAGAAAAGGCGATAGTTTTAGTTTGGAAATGATGATTTCCGATGCTGATGGCGTTGGAATTGACCTTGCTCAATATACATTTAAGATGGAAGTAAGAGAAACAGATACATCTTCTGTTTCTTTGCTTTCTTCAATCAATGATGATTTTCAATTCTATAACAATGCTAATGGCGCAGAAGGCGCTTTGGAAATTGTTGCATCCTCAACTGCAATGGAAGTAGAATCTGGATTGTATGTTTATGACATTCAGGCTACAACTGGAACCCAAGTAACAACTTGGTTTTATGGTATTTTTAAAATTAATGAGGATATTACAATATGAGCAATAACTTAAAAGTTGATATTAAGTTGCCTAACGGCACTAAAACAACTACTGTAATTCAACCAGCACAAACTGTAAGAATTGCGGATAAGTATTCTATTGCTGGATTACAGTCTGACAAACATTTTGTTTTTAGTCAAACTACTCCATCCTCTTCATGGACTATTAATCATCCATTAAGAAAATTCCCATCGGTAAGTGTAATAGATACCGCTAACAATGTAGTCATAGGTTCTGTTACCTATATATCTGATAATCAAATAATTATTAACTTTGTCTCACCCTTTTCGGGAAAAGCATATTTAAACTAAACAACAATGGCTTATAATATTTTAGCAGATGTTTCCATTTATGGCTCGCTTAGCACAGGCGGTTCAATTGACCTAACTGGAAATGAACTTCTTAATGTAGTTCTTCAAAATCTTTCGGTAGCGCCTTCAAATGCAACTGGTAAGATTTATTACGACACGGTAGCAAACAAGGTCAAAGTCTACAACGGAACCGCATGGGTTAATGTTGGAGGCACTGTTACTGGAGCGTTTGGTGCTTCTGTTACAGAAGACGCTTCTGGCAACTATACTGTTGAAGTAACGGGAGCAAGAAATCTTGTTGACACGGCTATTGTTTATTATGATACGACCAACAGAGAGTTCTTAAGTTCTATTATTACTCAAGTTGACCCCACATCTATTAATATTGATGGCTCTGTTGAGATTGGAACAGACTTGGTTGTTGGTGGCAATCTTACTGTTCAAGGAACGGTAACTTATATTGAATCTAATACGGTTCAGATTGGTGATGCCGTTATTGAACTTAATTCTGACCTTGCTGAGGCTGGAACTCCTACAGAAAACGCAGGTTTCACAGTTAATCGTGGTGCTTCTGCTGATGTTTCTTTCTTGTGGGACGAGACAAATGATAGATTCACAACTGTTGCTGAAAAACTTCACGTTGGCTCTACCCTTACGATTGGCTCTATTGCTAACAAGGCGGTTGCTCAATCCGATGACTTGTTGGTTAACAATGCCGGTGTAGTAAATAAAGTCCAGATTTCTTCTGTTCTCTCTACTCTTACTGTTGGCCATGACGCTGGAACAACAACTCCTGTTAACGGAACCATTACTTTTAATGGTGTTGATGCTCAAGGAATTGATGTAACCAGCAGCGCTGCAGGTGTAATTAGCGTTACTGCTAAAACTGCTACTACTGACCAAAAAGGTGTCGTTGAACTTGCTACTACCGCTGAAACAAATACCGGAACAGACACGTCCCGTGCTGTAACTCCTGCTGGCGTTAGTTCAAATGTTGCTTCAAGAATTGAGGCTGCTCACACGGCTCACAACTACGTGGCTGACCCTATTACCGCCGGCGGTACAATTACTCACGGACTTGGTTCTCAATATGTTATTGTTCAATGTCTTGACAGAGCAACAATGGAAACTGTGTTCTTTGAGGCAGATAGACCTACTCTTGACACAGTTAGAATTACTATTCCTTCTGGAATTGACGAGGCTGACTACTTGGCTTTAATTACCAAGATTGATTACTAAGTCTATAACAGACTAACATTGAGGAGGGTAGGCTTTTAGTCTACCCTTTCTTTTTTGTATTTTTGCTAGACTGTAAAGGAATATACCAAGAAATATGGCAATCAAGTTTTTATCTGATATTGATGTTACTGGAAGTTACAATCTTCAGGCATCTGATATTCCAGACATTTCGGCTACCTATGCGACTGTTGCGTGGGTTACTAATCAGAATTTCCTGACAACTCTTCCGGCTCACAATCATGATGATAGATATTATACTAAATCTCAAGCAGATGGTAAATATTTACTTATTGGTGGAGAAACCGACCCTGTATTTGTAGCGCATCCAGCATATGGAGTTACCGCCCAAAAGATTACGAATTGGGATAGTGCATTTGGATGGGGAGACCATAGTGGTGCAGGCTATCTTTTGAAACCGGTAGCGGACTCTTACTACCAACCTATCGGTAACTACGACAACTATAGTTCTTGGAACTTAAAAACAAATAGCGTACAACGCACCACTGTTACTTCTGGCGGAACCCTTAACCTTGTCGCTGGTACTAATGTAACTGTCGCATATAGCGCAGGTGGTACTGTAACAATTTCATCAAGTGTCCCTGCCGAGTATCTTACTCAAAAGGACGGTGATGCACGATACCTCCAATCGCTTCCTGCTCACACACACCCCATTGAAGAAGTTGATGGGTTGCAAGATGTTCTTGACACCAAGGCTGATGCTGGACACACGCACTCTTACTTGCCACTTGCTGGAGGTACGATGTCAGGAAATATTATTTTTCCTGCTACCGCAGGTCGTGGTATATACTTTGGTGGAGAAACAAGTGGTGCTTCTTATGGTTTTGTAAGAGAAATAAGTGATGGTCAGATTGAGTTTGGCTCTGATGACTCTATTAAGTTTTACGAAACAGATGCTATGACTCTTCGTGCTGATTGGAGCATGAATAGCGGAGCATTTAACTTTATTGGAACCATCAGCCAAAGCGGTGCTAATGTAGCAACTCAAGCGTGGGTTACTTCTCAAAATTATCTTACGGCAGTACCTGCTGGTTATGCTACAGAAACCTATGTAACAAACGCTGTATCAGCATTAGTTGACTCTGCTCCCGGAACTCTTAACACTCTTAATGAACTCGCAGCAGCATTAGGTGATGACCCAAACTTTGCTACCACCATTACTACGGCTATTGGGAATAAGGCGGATGTGGTTCACACTCATGACATTAATGATATTAATGGTCTCCAAGATGAGTTGGATAATAAGCAACCTGCCGGTTCTTATGCTGCATCTACACACACGCATACATTCGCAAGCCTAACAAGTAAGCCGACCACATTGAGTGGATATGGTATTACTGATGCTGCATCAAGTGGCCACACCCATACATTTGCATCTCTTACTTCCAAGCCAACTACATTAAGCGGATATGGAATTACGGATGCTGCTACAGCAGTACAAGGAGCAAAAGCAGATACAGCACTTCAATCTTTACCAGCACACAACCACGACAGTTTATATCTTGCCGTAAGAGGCTCTCTTGGAACATCTAACGATGTTGGTAGCACTGTTGGTTGGGCTAATAATTTGGCTGGTGGAACATATGACAGAAATTATGTAAATCATAGTGGTAAAGTATTTGTAATTCATGATGGCGGTGGGTCTGTTGGACAGTTTGCAATTGAGTCAACTTATTATGGCGATACCTTTATTCATGCCAATGTTGATAGCAACTCTTGGGCGTCCAAGCAAATTTGGACATCATATAACTTTACCTCAACAAATATTTCCAATTGGAATACCGCATATGACTGGGGCAACCATGCCACGGCAGGATACGGAAGTGCAGGAGATACAGCCAAGGGTGTTGAGGCGTTTGGATGGGGCAACCACGCTGATGCTGGATATCTTACAAGTGTAACAAATATTAGCGGTAACGCTGCTACGGCCACTAAACTTGCAACAGCAAGAACAATCTCTTTATCTGGAGATGCATCTGGTTCTGCAACATTTGATGGTTCAGTAAACGCTACTATTTCTGTAACTGTTGCAGACGATAGCCATAACCACACTACGCTATCCGCACTTGGTGACTATGTGTTTAATAATGCTACAAACGGAAGGTCTTTCCCAAGAGGGATTCAGACATCATTCGTTAGTGACGGCCAAGGATATCCAAATTATGGTTCCGTTATGCGGATTGCCACATACTCAGGACTTAACGATGGTGGCACGGCTCAACTATACTTCCCATATAGCCCAACATATGGTGGTGATACTATTAAGTACAAACTCGGTTTGTATAACAACGCTGGTTGGTCACAGTGGTACAATATAGCATCTCGTGAGTGGGTGACTGCCCAAAACTATTTGACCTCATTACCTGCCCATACGCACACCTTTGCTTCACTTACAAGCAAACCTACTACTTTGTCAGGATACGGCATTACAGATGCTGCTACGAGCGGACAGGGTACTAAAGCGGATACAGCATATGGGTGGGGAGACCACTCTCAACAACAATACATTACTCAAGTTCAGGGTGATACTTTATATCAACCTATTGGTAACTATGCTGCTGATGTACACACGCACTCTGAATATGCTCCAAAGGCTTCCCCAACATTAACAGGAACTATTCATCTTAATGGTGAAACAAGGCTTGGGGACTTTAGTGGCAATAATGCGGATGAATGGCCAAAAGTATACTGGTACAGGGACACCCCAAATGGATGGGATGAAGGATTAATAAAAGCATCAAGTACAAGGGGATTTTTTGGTAAGTCTCATTTTGGTATTCACTTTGATTCATCAAGAGCGTTTGGGTTCTTTACAAGTAGTTGGACTAAAATTCTTGGCGTAGAATCAAGCCAAGTTTATTCAGGAGTAAATCTTGTTGTTAATGGAACTGTTACTGCAACAGGTGGTAATTCAACAAACTGGAATACCGCTTATGGCTGGGGCAATCACGCCTCTGCTGGATATGCAACACCAGCCGATATCACAACAGCAATTAACAACCTTGTAGACTCTGCTCCCGGAGCATTGAATACACTCAATGAGTTGGCTGCTGCAATTGGAGACGATGCAAACTTTGCTACGACAATTACCAATAGCATAGCCACTAAACTTTCTTTGTCAGGACCGGCGAACCTTTCCGGGATGAAAAGGTTTGAAACAAACTTTTCTACTGAGGATGATTGGCAAAACTCTCCTATTAGTGTTCTTGAAAGAGATGCTATTGGGACTGGAAGTACAAATAACATATATGCTCCAAACTTAAACTTCCATTGGAGAAACAGAATCTCTCGCTCCTTGTGGATGGATTCTACTGGAGGCCTTCATTATGGAGAATATTCTGGCGCAGGGGTTCCCGGTGAAAATGGAACATTCTATGTTGGTGGAGGTAATTCATCGCAGTGGAACACAGCCTACTCTTGGGGTAACCACGCTACCGCAGGATATGGCTCTGCTGGAGATACCGCTAAAGGTGTAGAGGCATTTGGTTGGGGTAACCATGCTAATGCGGGATATATTACTGATGGCAACACTAACTGGGACAATATTTATGGCTTTATAACCGCGTCTTCTTCCATTACAGGAAACGCTGCTACCGCAAGTATGCTTATTGGCTCTTATAGCATAGGCTCACAACCGGGAACAAATAAACTATTGTATACTGGTCAAATCAGCGCAGGAACTACAGGATTGTTTGCAACAGTAGACAATTCAAACTCTATTATTACACTTAATAGACACTCCGGAAACTACGATAGCCAACTTGGATTCAGTTCTAACGGAAATATCTATTATAGAAAGTTTTCAAACTCAACTGCGTTCTTAACACAGCCGTGGTTGCAGGTTTGGCATTCAGGTAACTTTGCCGATAACTCATCCAACTGGAACACGGCATACGGATGGGGCAATCACGCTGTGGCTGGTTATGCTACGCAGGCATGGGTAACTGCCCAAGGCTTTGCCTCCGCTACGGGTAACGCTACACAAGCATGGGTTACGGCTAACTACCAACCCGTTGGTTCTTACGCAGCATCTACTCACCAACACGATGCATCCGATATTGTAAGTGGTCAGTTCGCAGCAGAGCAAATTCCTGATTTGAGCGGAACATATTCGCTCTCTTCACACTCGCATTCTTTTTCAGAAATTACGAGTAAGCCCACCACCTTGAGTGGATACGGCATTACGGATGCAGCAAGCAGTTCACACACTCACTCAGACTTTATTAAAAATAATGCTTCAGGCACTCTTACGGGTGACTTTGATTTAGCACCCGATAACCCATTTTCATGGCGTTTTGGTACTGAACAAAATCAACTTAAAGAAGTCCACACTCAACAATTATTTACTTATGGATATCACGAAAGTGGTCTTGCGACTGAAGGCATTGGCGAACAACCTACGGGAACTGTGGTTGTCGCAACCGAAAATGGGCTTGAGCCTTGCAATAATCTGTGCAATCATATGGTTATGGGTGTTATTACGCATGGACACGATTCGCCCGTGGTAATGGGTGCTGAACCTGTTCTTGTAACGGGAGAAGTTAAGTTTGGTGATTACTTGGTAACATCTAATAAAGTTGGTCACGCAGTAGCAGTTTCTCGCGAGTATGTCGTAGCCCACAATCTTCTTGATTGCTGCTTTGCTAAAGCACTTGAAAGCGGGTCAGGAGATAGTTATATTATTAAAGCAATGATAAACAAATTGTAATGGGTATCAAGATTACAGGAACAGAAATTGTCAATACGTCTACAACGGGCGATATTGTAATTAAAGACTCAGTAGGTTCAGAGCATTTTCGTTTTACGAAAGATGGTAAATTCTACAAGGGTGGTAAAAATACTGATGAATTTGAAAACATCAAGAGTTTATCCACTCAAACTCTTTCTTGGAATGGTACTGATGGAGTTTTGACACTTAGTGGTGGTAACTCTGTTGACCTTGATGGTCGTTATGCTACACCTGCTGATGTTACTGCCGCAATCAATGGACTTGTTGATGGCGCACCTACTGCTCTTAATACCCTAAATGAACTTGCTGCTGCAATTGGCGATAATTCTTCATACGCTTCAACAATTACAACAGCATTGGGAAACAAAGCAGACGTTTCTCACAACCACGATTCTTCATATTATAATGTCAACCAAGACATTACCATAACAAAGAATGCTCCTAAACTTGTACTTGACTCATCAAGTGGAGGTTCTGATA
>Ga0102863_1000182_pt1 | contig 18246 bp, 14 predicted proteins | sample Colrivmet1449A02_FD_78451 | JGI IMG/M metagenome (GOLD analysis project Ga0102863, IMG submission 78451) | Estuarine microbial communities from the Columbia River estuary - metaG 1449A-02 | ecosystem: Environmental > Aquatic > Marine > Intertidal zone > Estuary | place: USA: Columbia River...
TTTTTCATCAATGAATTATTTATTTAGGAATTTGGGATTTATTGTAGAATTAATATTTATAAATTATTTATTTATTGTATTTTTCATCAATGATTTATTTATTTTATTATTAAATATTAATGTAGAATAAATATTTATAAATTATTTATTTATTGTATTTTTTATCAATAAATTATTTATTTTATTATTAAAATATTAATGTAGAATAAATATTTATAAATTATTTATTATTGTATTTTTTATCAATAAATTATTTATTTTATTATTAAAATATTATTGTAGAATAAATATTTATAAATTATTTATTATTGTATTTTTTATCAATAAATTATTTATTTTATTATTAAAATATTAATGTAGAATAAATATTTATAAATTATTTATTTATTGTATTTTTATCAATGAATTATTTATTTTATTATTAAAATATTAATGTAGAATAAATAATTATAAATATTTATTTTATTGTATTTTTTACCAATGAATTATTATTTATTTTAATTAAAATGTTAATGTAGAATAAATATTTATAAATATATAATTTTATTGTATTTTTCACCAATGAATTATTTTTTTGTTGATTAAAATATTAATGTAGAATAAATATTTATAATTATTTATTTTATTGTATTTTTATCAATAATTATTTTATTGTATTTTTTATTAAATAATTATATATTATAAATATTTATTGTATTTTTCATCAATGATTTATTTATTTAAATTTATTAATTATTATAAATATTAAATATTTATTAATGTAGAATTTACATCAATTTTTATATATTAATTATATAATTATTTATTGTATTTGGAAATTTTACTCTTTTTTATAAATTATTTTTTTTTAAAAACACAAAAAATAGTTTTTGTGTTTTAAATATTGTTTTTTTTTAAAATAATATATTAATATTTATTATTGTTAATTTTACATGCAATAATTCTATAGTTTTTATAAATTGTTTTATTGTATTGAGAAATTGTCTGACAATTTCGCAAATTTAAATATTATTTTTTATATTTTTTATTATATTAAGTTATGGTTGGTTATTGTAATATTTTACATCATATTTTATATATTATTTATATATTTGTTTATTGAATTTACGAAATTATGACATAATTTATAAATTATAATTATTAAAAAACACAAAAAATAGTTTTTGTGTTTTAAATATATTATATTAAGTTATATTTGTTTATTGTAATGTTTTACATATTTTTTTTATATTATTTTTATAATATTTCATTGCATTTATTAATTATATTATAATTTATAAATTAAAAATATTTTAACACAAAAAATAGTTTTTGTGTTTTTTAAATATTGTTTTTAAAAAAATAAATTAATATTATTTATTGTTAATTTTACATATAATAATTCTATTGTTTTTATAATTTGTTTTATTGCAATTAATTTTTTTTGCTATTTTTATTATAAAAATAGTATAAATGATTAATAATAGCAAATTATTAATAATATTTATACTATTGTATTTAATAACAATAATTATTTAAACCTATACTAATAACTAGTACAATGAAATTCCGCTCCATAACATACTTTCATTAGTAAGTTGCAAAACATATTTTATGATTTCATAAATTTATTTTTGCTATCTATTATGAAATATTCTTATGGTATATATATTTAAAATATATTATTTAAAATATTATTTTTAATAATAATATATATATTAATAAAATGGAAAATAGTTATGATGACGAAATTGATGGGGATGATTACATTGAATTAATTATTTTATTGTAATTCAAAATTATATTATTTATGATTAATAAATCTTAAATAACAATTTTGAGTAATTGTTAAATAACAATTTTGAGTAATTTCATTAATTTATTTTTGCTATCTATTTATGAAATATTCTTATGGTATATATATTTAAAATATATTATTTAAAATATTATTTTTAATAATAATATATTTATTAATAAATGGAAAATAGTGATGATGACGAAATTGATGAGGATGATAGTGATTATTATAATGAATTAATTATTTCTCGTAATCAATTCAAATTACATTTTCAAAAACTACATAAATTTTTTGCTAGTAAAAGTCAATATAATAAATGTTTTATAAAAGGTTGTAAAGAAGTTGGTTGTTATAATTATTATAATAAATATATTAATCATTTATGTTCTAAACATAAATTAAAAGATATGATAAAATTTGGACCTAAAAAATGTATTAATGAAATATGTTTAAAATATCCTACTTTTAATTACAGTGGTAAAAAAAAAGGTATTTATTGTTACGAACATCGCTTGTTAAATATGACAAATGTTATTCAAAAACGTTGCGAAACTCATTTATGTGATATGATTATCAGTTCTAAATATAAAGGATATTGTTTTTATTGTTATTCAAATATGTTTCCTGAAAAATGTATTAATTATAAAAATAAAGAATGCAGAGTTGTTGATTTTGTTAAAAATAATTTTGATAATTTAACATGGGTGTATGATAAAAAAATTCAAGATGGATGTTCTACAAGACGTCCTGACCTATTTTTAGATTTAGGATATCAAATAATTATTATTGAAATAGATGAAAATCAACATTTAAACTATGAATCGATTTGCGAGAATAAAAGAATTATGCTTTTATCACAAGATGTTAATCATAGACCTATAATTTTTTTAAGATTTAATCCAGATGACTATATAAAAGATGGTTGTAAAATACCATCATGTTGGACAACAACTAAATCAAAAGGTTTTATAAAACTTAAAAATGAATTTGAATGGAATAATAGATTAGAAGTTTTGAAAAATGAAATTATTTTATGGATAAATCCTTCTAATAAAATTGATAAAATTATACATATTATAGAATTATTTTTTGATTCATAATCAAATGTAATTATGGAAACTTAAGGTTTTAAAATTATTTAATACAATATTTTATAAAATATATATTTTTAACAATATTACAATAATTATAAAAATATATATTTTATAAAACAATTTTGGGGACGGGCTTCGCCCGCCGCGGCCTTTGGCCTGCGGAATTATTGTTAAAAGTATCATCAAATATATATTTTAAACAATATATTTTATAATTATTGTTTAAAACCTTAAGTTTTCAGCATTGTAATCAAATGTCTATTTGAAGATATACTTTGATTTTTATAGACAAATCACATAAAAAAGTGTCTCTATGCTTATCATTTATTTTTTTATCATCTATTGTTTTTAAATAATTGTAATAATCAATTATGTAAGGTATTAAATAATTATAATCTTTTTTGACAGCATTAAAGAATTCATTATATCTCTCAGGTTTCATAAATGACATCATTAAATATAATTTTTCTTTTAATTTTGAAGCATCATCTGTTTCATCTCTATATTGAGTAATTGCATTATATAATAAATGATATTCTAAATCATATAAAAACATATTATTCTTTTCATTTTTTTGCCGTTCTTTGTCTAATAATAAATTAGAATATTGATTAAACATAAATATTTTATTTTCAATTTTTTGTGTTTCTAATAATTTAATTCTTTTTTCATCATTTATAATTTGATTTTTTAATAATTTATTATCATTTAATAATTTTTCATTTTCATCTTTTAATTCATTAATATTTTTATCATTTTTTTTATTAATTTGTTTTTCAATCAATGTTTCACATTCTATATAACATTTCTTTTTTCTATTAAGATGTTTTTCTTTTTCAGATTCATATTTAAATTCTTTTTTACAATATTCACAATATATTATATCATTGATACAATTATTATTTTTAGAATGCCGATTTATTGACCATAAATATTTGGTATAAAAATCACAATTTATACATTTATAATAATCTATTTCATCTATTTTATAGATTGTATAAATTTCAGTCATATTTAATATAATTATTAATATATATTTTTATATAATTTTTTAATCAGTTTTTTATTATTTATTAATAAATTGAATTTTAATTTATTAATAAATTATTGGTGATAATATATTAAATACTATTGACATATGACCAATGAAAATTCCGCCGGCATAGTCACTTTCATTACTTATTTTGCAAAAAATATATTCTCATGTAATGAAATATGTTTTTTGATAGTTTGGTATATGATGGATTTTTTGGTGAGTTATTTTTAATACATATTTTTATTATTTACACTTCTCAAGACATATTTATATTATTAATATTTATTTATTTATCAGTTTTCAGTTGGCTGGGTTGTAAAACGGTTGTAAAATCTTTTTTTTAGTTTTTTTTTATTTACTTTTTTATTTACATTTTATATAATAAATGAATGTATAATTTATATTAATTTATTATTTATTGATATCACGGTTTTTTATCAAAAAAGATTTTACAACCGTTTTACAACCGTTTTACAACCGTTTTACAACCTTGTTATTTATTTATTATTGATATTTTTAATAATAATAATAATAATAATAAATAAGCATTGATATAAATATATATAGGTTGTAAAATCTTTTTCAAAAAATGGTAAAAATATTTTATAATAAAAAATAAAAAAATCTCCTACTAGCCAAAATTTCATTTCTTAAAAAAGATTTTACAACCCGAAAAAAAATACAATAAAATTAATAATATATTTATTATATATCAATATTTTACAATAGTTTTTCGGTTGTAAAACGGTTGTAAAACGGTTGTAAAATCGTAATATTAAAAAGATTTTACAACCCAGCCAACTGAAAGTAAAGAGATTTTACAAAAACGTATATCCAATGATTTTTAATATATTTCATTATTATTATTATATATATCATTAAATCTTTTTTTACTATATATTTTATAAAATAAATTTATATAAATTTATTTTATAAAAATCTTTTTTTACAAAAAGATTTTACAACCCAGCCAACTGAAAGTAAAGAGATTTTACAAAAATGTATATCCAATGATTTTTAATATATTTCATTATTATTATTATATATATCATTAAATCTTTTTTTACTATATATTTTATTTTATAAAATATATAAATTTATTTTTATAAAAATTTTTTTTACAAAAAGATTTTACAACCCAGCCAACTGAAAATGATTTTTAATTTCATATATAATTTTTATTTATATATCTTCTCTTTTAGTCCATACCAACATAATGTTGAAATCCCATTTATTTTTTTATATTTATATATATTTCCATCTTTACTGTCTAATCCAAAATGTTCTAATAATATTTTATTTACCATTTTTGAAGTATATATATTTAAACCTTTCATTTTAGACCATTCACTTATTCTAATACTTTTTATAAAATATTTATCTTTTTCATCTTTTTTTATTTCAAAATCTTTTAAAAACTCTTTTATAAATATATCTTCATCTGACATATTTTTATCATTATCATTTTCATTTAATATTATTCCTGATATATTTATATTATTCATTTTTATATCATATTCATCTTCTAATCTATCCATCAAAAATTTTATTCCAATTTTATATTTATAATTTAATTCATACCAATCTTTAAAATTCTGTCCTAATATTTTTATATCTACTTTATTATCATTTTTTTTTGTTATTTCTAAATTGTCTTTTATATATTTACCTATTCTATCTTGTTCTTCTCTATATTTTTTAGTTGCATTTGCTACATATTTACATTCATTTATTTTACCTTTTAATTCATATGCTTTTTCAGTTAATATTGCTAATAATATACTTTTCCAATTTGGAAAATTATTTGTTAAATTTATATCTTTTTCAAATTCAAATAATTCTGTATTTTCTTCTTCTTTGTCCATTATTTTTTTAAATTTTGATAAAAATTCTACTACTTTTATTCTTCTCCATGTCCCATCATCATTACTTTTTATATCTAATGTAAAATTTGCACATATTACTAAATGAAACATTGGGGTAAAATAAAATGGTGTTTTAAATTTCGGATTGCAAAATATTGGGTCTGAACCTGTTAAACCCTTCATAGCACCTTCATTTATATGTTCTCCTTTTGTTGGTTCTTGCATTAATGCATATCTTACACCTCTTAATAATGCTATTTCAGATGAACATGAACCTATATCTACTTTCTTTGAACATAATAATGATGTAGGTAATGTTGTACTATATTGTCCTAACATTAACATAATTAAATTAACTAACATCGATTTCCCATTAGATCCTTTACCAATATAATAATTAAAATCTTGTTCTTTACAAATACCTATTAATGCTGATGCCAAATGTTCATACATATAATTTTTTAGTTCCGCAAAAACAAATAATTTATCAAAAAAATCTTCTACTTCTTTGTAATATTCTAATAATTCATCATTATCTTTTATTTCTTTTAAACTTATATAATTATAACCTGTTGATAAACTACACATGTCTTCTGGTCTTCCATCTCTAAATTCATTCTTTTCAAAATCTATTATTCCATTTTTACAACATAATAAATATGGATTTATATCTAAATTATCAATAAAATTTTCTTTTTTATATAATATTTTTAATTCTTTTAATATATTTTTTTTACCTGCATTATTTCTACATTTATCTATAAATAATTCACAGTCATTTATATTTTTCTTTATTAGTTTTATTTCACTATTTTCATTATCATCTGTTATTATTTTTTTTAATTTATTTAATATTATTTCTACATCTAATGGTATTATATCACTTATTATTTTTAATAATGTATAACCTCCATCATCTTGGACCCATTTATGATTTTCAAATTTATACCAAATATTACTTTCAATATTTATACAAACAAAAATATCTCCTATTTTGGTTTTAATATATTTAGCTATATCATAATCTCGTATTCTATTGTTTAATATTGTTTTTATCATTTCATTATTATTTTCGTCTTTATTATCCTCTCTATACCATTCAATTATCGTGCCTACACCTATACCATATTTATCATCTTTTATATTATTCTCTATAAAATTATCTACTTCTATTTCATCATATTTTTCTGATTTTTTACTAAATTCATGCATTAATTCATACTTAATTTTTAAACTCCATTTATTTGCATATCCTATATTATGTATACCCCACAATACTTTGGTCCAATATGAATAATTATTACTCCTTTCTTTACTCAATCCATTTAAATATTTTTTTAAATCTGCTAATTCTATTTTATTTTTGGTTTTATAAATCTCATTATTTATATATGTTATATCACTTATTTCTGACGATGTTTCATTTATTGGTTCTTTATATTCTTCTATTATTGTTTTTTCATCATCTTTATTTTCAAAAAAATTATATTTAAATATATCTTTTATATTTGTATAATCTATTCTAGGTATACTAAAATAATTATTTACTTCTTTTTCTATATTTTCCCACATATTATTCGTTTTTATAAAATCTCCTTCAAATTCTTTAAATACATCCTGTTGATTGGTATATTCTGGAACATTATTTATATAAACATAAATATGTATCCCTTTTGTATTCCCTTTTACCCAAGGACATTCTTTAAATATATTTGTTATTCTATTAAAATCATCTAATGATTTTATTTCTTTATCATCAATATCTATACAATATAAATTTGGTACATATTTTATATATAATGTATGACATATAAATAATGATTCATATTCGGTTTTTGATAAAATATATTCTTTTTTATTTATTTTCGTTTTTATTGGTTTTTCTATTTGATAAATATTTTCATTATTTATTTTTATTACATCTTTTAAACTTTTATTATTCTTCTCTCCTATTGGTATCTTTTGCATATCTCCATTCGACTTCTTTTTATCACTGATATATACCCAAATATTATTATATGGTATTTCATTTTTTAATAAAAACTCTTTTAATGTTGTCATTATTTCTTATATATAATCTTATATAAGATTATATTTATATCAATTTAATTTATTAAAATTAAATTAAATTTAAAATATATTTTCATATATATATTATATAAGTATAAACTATAATATGGAAAATATTGACAATTTATCCGTTGCTGAAAGATATTATCAAAAACATTTATTGGCTGTTCATAGATATGAAGACAAAAATAGAGATAAAATTCGCGAAAAAAATAAAAATTATTATTTAAAATTAAAAAATTTAAATATTGATTCCAACGTTCATAATAAACAAATTATACACAATGATAAATACATTGAAAATTTAGATTATCATAAAAAATATTATAACATTAATAAAGATAATATTCTTGATAAAAGTAAACAAAATTATATTATTAATAAAGAACAAAAAAAAATGTACTACCAAAATGTCATTAAACCTAAATTATTATTAAAAAAACAACTACTACTCAATCCTCCTACTGAATAAACCTTTTTTATACAATTCATAACTTATTATTGACATATCGTTTATTTTCCTAATATATTATATTCATTCCGATTTATTATAAATAATATTTTATTTATAATAATACTTTTTATTTTTTTGATTTAGATTTCTATATTTTTTGGTATATTAAATATATATAATCTGTAACTTTCATATTTCCCATCTGTTTGTCTTTGTCTCTTCCTTTCTAATTTATATATTTCTATACCATGCTCTTTCATTATATTCTTTATTATATTTAATTCTTGATTATCTTCCCTTGTAAACGTTTTCCATTTACTTGTTGAATAATATTTTATTATATCATCTGTCCATTCTCTTATACTATTCTTTATTTCTTCCGTCTCCAGTTCTTCTCGATTCTTCCTATTATTTTCCCTTGTTATACCTATCTTTCCTATTATCCTTTTTAAGATTTCGTCCTGATTATATTTATATAATTCTGATTTCTTTTTCATTTATATTTTAATATATATATATATAATTTTATTCATTCACTTTTATATACTTTTTTTTAACATATTTACTATCACAAAACCATTTTATAAACTCCGTACTAAAATAGGCTTATGTACAGATAATGAGACAAAGTCTCATTATCAATATCGATGAAAACTATGTTTTCATCTGTACAGTTGGCATTGATTGGTCCCAACAATATTTTATATATATTATTAAAGAGCTATAATATATCAATAAATAATTGGTATTTTAATATTTCTAAAAAGCTGAATTGCCAGCTGTACAGATGAAAACATAGTTTTCATCGATATTGATAATGAGACTTTGTCTCATTATCTGTACATTAGCCTATACTAAAATATATTTTATCATTTTTTTGCTATATGATAGCATATTGCGCTTTTATCGGTAATAATATTTTTTTTAAAAGTCATCCTTTCGCAATTCCGCTCGCCGAACAAGCCTTCATTACTTATTTTGCAAAAGTATTTTTCATTACATGAAATATACTTTTGATACTTACTTATGATAGATACTTTCGGCGACTTATTCTTTTTAACACTTCCTCTAAAAATAATGTTTTTTTTGCGTTCCTTTTTTTTCAAAAAAAAAGAACTTTATGATACACATTCAAGCTTCTTCAACTCCCTATATTTCCTACCATATTCTAATTTTTTTGCTCTATATTCTGGATCATTTTGATATCTTAAAACTTGTCGTTTTACATCATTCTTATTATATTCTGTTTTATATTTCTGATATGATTCTCTCCTTTTCTCATTTACATAATTCCTATATTCAATATCATCCTTATATCTTTCGCTATAAGATTCGATTATTTTATCTTTATTCTTCTCATAATACTTCTTTTGTGGAGTTATTTTTTTATTTTCTTCCATATATATAATATATTACTATATATTTTAAGTATTTTTTTTTTATTAATTTAATTTAATTACACAAATGTATTTATTCTTTTCTCATTGCGTATCTCCATTCGACTTCTTTTTATCACAACACCATTTTATAAACTCCGTCAATAGTATATTTTTATTATAAAATATATTATCATCATTATTACTAAAATATGTTATTTTATCATTATTTTCATCATTTATATATTCTAATATTTCTCCTTTATTGTCTTCTAAATATTCCCTAAATTTTTTAATATTATACATTACTTTACTCTTATCATTCTGACATACTATAATATTTTTTATACCTAATTTACTAAAATCATTTATTTGTTTATTTATTGTTATATTTTCATACTTATTTATTAATACATATCTCACATTTCCCGCCTTTATCTTCTTTTTAAACTCTGTTTTATTTTTATAATAATCACTTGATTCTAAATTCGCATTATTTCCACTAATTGTATTTATTACGTCTTTTAACCATGTTGTTAATAAACATTCATTATAATCATAGAATATACTTGTATTCCCATCTTCTTTTACAATTATATTATACATTAATTTCTTATATTCTTCTTTAGTTCCATTACTTATCAATGCATTTAATATATTATCTACTTGAGATATATCTATTTTTTTTTTTATATTTATACTTCTCATACTACATTCTTCCTCTGTTAAAATCTTATTATTAATCATTTCTTCTACTGAAGTAAATGTAAAATTTATTGTATTTAATATATAACATATTTCTTCACAATCTTTTCGCACCACATATTCGTGATATTCTTTTTTATATAATTCATATTCCTCTACATAACATTTATTTACTATATCTTCTAATATTTTATTTTCTTCATATTCTGTATTAAGAAATTTACATTCTTTATTTTTTATCGTTTCATATTCCCCATTATCATTCTTACATATTTTCATATATGCATCATGACTAATAATTTCATTTGTTATTACATTTTTATATGAATAAACTATATTTAACATCTCTCTATATGATAATAATTCATCCCAAGGCATTACCATCTTATAAACTTCCTTTTTATTATTTTCAATATATCCTGATAATTCTTCCATATAATTATCATCCCAATCTATTCTACTTTTATCATATAAACGTCTCCAACACATACCATTTAATCTTATATAACCTTCGCATTTATCTTTATTTGTTATTATTACTTTACTTATTTTATTACTCTTTATCCATTCTTCATATGTTGTTATTTCGTATATTTCTTCTTCATTATCACTTTCATTAAATTCTTCTTTATATTCATGAAATTCTTTTTTATCTTCTTTTACTTCTTCTTTTATTGATATATAAATAATATCTATCATTAATTTATAATCTCCTTCAAAATATTCATTCCCAATATCCTTCCTTTGTTTAAAAATATTTATAAATTTTTTTAAAACATTCTTTTCTATTTTTTTACAATCTTTACATATCATTTGAAATAAAAGAAGACTCCCTTTCGGATATTGATTAAATCTTTCATGATTTATTTTTGTTGTCATCCCAACTTTTAATATTTCTTCTTTTGTTTTTAAAAACTCTCTTTCTTTTAATAAATATATATAATTTGATGTCATATATTTATTATTTATTTGACTTTATATCATTATTTTGCTTACACCTATGTGTAACCAAAATAATTATATTGTGTTTTTATCGGTAATAATATATTTTTTTAAAGTCATTCTTTTTGCAATTCCGCCCCGCCAAACTTATTTTCATTACTTATTCGCAAAAATATTTTTACATGTAATGTAATTTGTTTTTTGCTAGTTGTTTTATGATACATACTTCGGCCACTTATTTTATAACATTATTTAAAACATTATTTTAGACTTATTCTTTTAATATATTCTTTTAACTTACAATATAATGTTTCATATATTTTGCTAGTTGGATTATGATACATACTTCGGCTACATTCTTTTATACATTATTATTTTTAACATTATCTTTGACTTATCCTTTAAACTTCCAATGTAATATGTTTTTGAAACTTTTTTATGATACTTAATTTCGGCCACCTATTCTTTTTAACTTCCTCTAAAATAATGTTTTTTTTGCGTTCCTTTTTTTTCAAAAAAAAAGAACTTTGCGGTCCTTTTTTTTGAAAAAAAAAGACCAAAAAGACCTTAGATAACCTTGCTATACCCTCCCTCATTCTTTATCATTATCTTTTGCGATACATAATCCTTTATCTGCTCTATATGACTCATTAAAAATATATAATCAAAATGCTGATTCAAAAAATAAAATAATTCATCAATATGTGTTAAATTATCCTTATCAAATGACGATATACCCTCATCTATAAATAAAAAATTACATTTTGATAATTCCATTATCTTCGCCAATGTTATCTTTAACGATATATCTATTATAAAGGTCTCCATACCCCCTACAAAATCTACTATGTTACCCTCACTATCATATATATTTATTATTATATTATCCGACAATTCATATAATTCTATCCTTTTATTTATTATCACTCCTATTATTTTATTTATACCTATTGTTATTATCTGTAAATACTTATTTATTATATAAAGCGGTATACCATTCTTATCCACTACATCATTATAATATTCCCACTTTTTATATTCCTTCTCATAAGCTTTTATTTCACACACAGTATGCTTATATTTACTTATTATCCCTTCTAAATTATTATTCTCTATCTCTTTCTTCGTTATTTCCTTCTCTAATATTAAATTGCTTTTATTCATATTCTTAATTTCTATTTCTAATACATCTATTTTTACTTTTATTATTTTATTCTGTTCTATATTCTTCTTTTCTTCATCTATCTCTTCCAATAATCTTTCCAATAATATCATATTATCCTTCTCTGCTATTATTTCTTTATACCTTTCCAATTTCATTTTTAATCCCTTTATTGTATCATTCAATCCCTTTATTACTTCTTCACACTTCTCATTACTCTTCCTCATCTCCTCATTCTTTATAATTAATATTCTATCATTTTCTAATTCTACCATCTTATTTTCTAATCCTTTTTTACAATTCATATTTTTCATTGTTTCTTCCATTCCTTTTTTTAAACATTCCTGTTTTACTTTTAGTGGCCCTATTTCTGCATTATTTTTCTCTTCTTCTATCCTTAAAGTTATTTGCAATAACTTTATCTTATTTTCTATATCTACCATTTCTTTATCATTCCTATTATTATCTTTATTTAATACTTTTAAATAACTACTTTTATCATTCTTGCTTTTATAATATTTATTTAATTCCAATTTGTTTTGTTCATATTCCTCTTTCCTATTCGTTATTGTTTCATCTATAAATATCTTCTCTTTCTGTACATTTAAGCGTATAATGCACTCTTTTATATTAAACATTTCTATTACTTTCGGATTCTTCATACATTTGTCACATTCTGGATTATATTCATATGTTTCCAGTCCTTTTAATATTTTGCTTTTACTATCTATTTCATAATCTATTTTTTTAACTTCCGTCTTTTCAATCTCATTCCTTAAATGCAACTCATTGATATCTAAATTGTCTTCTATAGTCTTATTTAAAATAATTATATTCTTCTCTATCTCTTCTAATTCATCGCTTAATTTATCAATATCTTTTTGATATTCATCCTTTGTTATTCCATTTCTTTCCAATTGTTTTTTTAATTCATCTTCACATTTTATTGTTTTATCTACTATTTTTATACTTCCTTTTTCAAATTCTAATAGATTTATTTTATTACTTAATACCCCCATTTTATCATTGTATTCTTTGCTTATTCTTTCATATTCTTCTTTAAGATTTACATAGTTTTCTTCTTGTTGTGATATATTATTTAATTGCCTTTTTAATCCCATTATTTCAATGTCTATATTATCAATTGTATACACTGTTTCATATAAACTCTTCTTCTCTATTAATTTTTTTTGCAACTCTATATTAAGTTCTTCGTAATCTTTTTCTAAGTCATTGAGGTTATCAACTATTACAAATTCCGTCTTTTGTTTTGATTTTATTTTCTCAATCTGTTTTTGTATTTTTGATTCTTCTTTGATTTTGTTTTCATTGATTTTTGTATAATTCATCATTAACTCTTCTTTTTGACATATCTTATCATTTAATTTTGCAGACGACTCTATGATTTCCTCTTTTAATGTACTAATATATTCTCCATTTTTTTTATAATCCTCTTCTAATTGAATTATATTTACATCTTTCTTATTCTTCTCTAATTCTTCTTTCTTGCTTTTTTGTTCTAAATATTTGATTGACACATCCTTCTTTATCCGCTCATATTTATCCAAATCCAATAATTGCATCAACGTTTTCTTCCTTTCACTTTGATTCTTATTTTTAAATGATATATTATCATTCTGCATCATTATATTTATTAACATGAAATTATCCTTTTTACCCAGTAACCTTTCTATCTCTTTGGTTGTTGATTTCCCCCCTAAATATGCTAATAACTTATATTTTATTCCATTATATTCATACATTTTATTACCATTCATTTTATGATTCTTATGAACTATTTTAATATCTTCTGTATTATCTAACTTATATATTGTTCCTGTTGTTTCTATCTCATCCTTCTTCCTTTTATAAAGCTTCTCTATTAAATACATTGTTTCACCTATTTTTATTAATAATTCACTTGAACCTGAATCTTTACTATTATTTAATATTCCACTTTTAGATTTCTTTATATTACCTATATCTCTCGCATATTCTTCATATAAATTAAATATTATTATATCAATTATAGACGATTTCCCATAAGAATTCTTTCCACATATTAATATTATTTCTTTTGTATTATATTTTAACATATCTATTTCATTATTCTCCCCGTAAATAAATAAATTCGAAAACTTCAATTTCAATAATTCGCAAGTGTTATATTCATTATTATTTACTTTATCGTTATTCTTTAACTGCTCATCTATCCATTCTACAATATCCTCTTCCACATTTTTATGCTTATTATTTAGTAACTCTCTTATTATCTCTTTCCTATTGATTTCATACTTTAATTTTATATCTTTATCATTCTTTTTAAGTACTATGTTATCATGTTCTTTTATACTTATATTCTTTAATCTATTCTTTAAATATTTGATTCTATCCATATTTTCTTGTGTATCATCCCGATAAATTTGCAATCGACCTCTTTTGGGAAGATAATCTTTGATTTGTTCTATATCATTTATATCAAATACTTCTTCATCTATTTTTATATGATTCTCTGTTAAATAACCATTTTTAAAATCATAATCATTCTTGATTTTTATATAATCCGATTTCTTATTCTCTAAATCCCATAATATATAACCATGCTCTCCCACTTCTCCATACGTTTGACATATCATTGACGATGCATACGCTATCGTTCGCTCTTCATTTAAATATTGATGATGATGTATATCTCCTAATAATACATAATCATATCCTTTAAAATCTTCTATGGTTTTCTCTCCTTTATGTGCCATTAAATTCTGCAATTTATAATTCCCTACACCTCCATGATACAGTGCTATCTTTATTTGATTGGTTTCATTGCTTAATGCTGACGCTTTTATAAAATTATTTTCAAATATGGATGATACACCAAATGTTAAATTATTAAATGTATAGATTCCACTATATTTCAAATAATATAAATTCGGAATATCTTTATCATATAATATCCCTGATATTATATCTATCTTTTGACTCGAATTTAAATATCCATCATGATTCCCTGCTATCATTACTGTTTTTAATATTGAAGACAAATTCTTTAAAAATTCAGTGCATAATATTATTGTTTCTGCTGATAGTCCTGTCCTTTCATTTAATATATCTCCTGTTAATACTATTATTGAACTACTTTTTTCATATGTTTCTAACTTTTTATATAATTCTTTAAAACATTCTCTATATTCTTCATGCCTTTCATTCATCCTTATATGAATATCCGATAAATGAATTATTCGTTCATATTTTTTTACTTCTTCTGATGAGTGATTCTCGTTTATAATATTATCCATTTTTATTTATTATAAATAATAGTAATTTCATTTTTTTATTATTTTTTTTATCATTTTTTTTTATTTCTTTATTAATATACTTTATTAATATACTATTGATAAATATATTAATATTAATGTTGTAATGACCAATGAAATTCCGCCCCGCCGAACAAGCCTTCATAACTTATTTTGCAAAAAGATATTTCATTTCATGAGGATATATCTTGCTACATTTTTATGATACACACTTCGGCTACTTATTTTTTAACATTATTCTTTTTAACTTATTCTTTTAATATATCCTTTTAACTTCCAATCTAATGTTACATTCTTTTGCTAGTTGGATTATGATACATACTTCGGCGACTTTTTTTTTAACATTATTCTTTAAACAGTATTTTTTACTTTTTATTTTAACTTCCCATGTAATATAACATACTTTTGCTACATTTTTATGATACTAATTTCAGTGACTTATTTTATAACATTATTCTTAAAAACATAATTTTAGACTTATTCTTTTAATATATTCTTTTAACTTTCCCATGTAATGTAATTTGTTTTTTGCTAGTTGGATTATGATACTAATTTCGGCGACCTATTTTACAAACACTTCCTCTTAAAATAATCTTTTTTTGCGTTCATTTTTCAAAAAAAAGAACTTTGTGCTCCTTTTTTTGAAAAAAGACCTTTTAAGACTTTTATATAATATGATTTTTTTTTATAAAATGATCCTTACAGTTTTTTTTTTTTTTTTTTTTTATGACATCAATCAAATATTTACATACACAATTAAAAATATATACAATAGAATTAAGATACTAAAAAACCGAACTACTAAAATAGTTCGTCACTATATAAAACAATATTTACATTATACAGACCTTAACAGTACCTACTGGTAACATGGTTACTTCTTCAAAATCCAATACAAAATTTACATCGCGGTTAGTCACCCCTTCCAGAAATGTAATTCTTGATTTTTCTATCAATAGGACTATATTATCACCTTCTTTAACATAATTGGTTAGTTTTTTTTTAGAATACACCAGTTTATCAATTTGAAATGGAACGGTAAATGGGTTTGGGCGACCATCCTTTGTATCAATCGCGGTTGAGAACTGACTATTCTTCATTCTTATTTGGAGGGCATTCGTTTTACTTTCAAACGAAACCAAATATTTAAAGTCCTTATTCAATCCAATCCCACCTTTCTCCAGGGTAAAAAATCCTCCTCCTCCTGCTTTTACACAGGAACATGTATCAGGTTTTACAGATGAGATTGATATTGACTCAACTCTTTCACGGAGACTATCAATATCTCCGCCAGCTTTTTTAATGCTAGTATCATTAGCCAATAGCCTTACTGTAAAAAGCTGGTTTTTACAATTCTCTCCATTGAATTTATCATTGGCCAAGCCCTGTCCTAAAGGAAAGAGGGGTTCCGATAAATCCTCGTTATATTCCGAGGTCGGGTACATTGTTCCCTTATTTAACTGCCAATAAGTAGTCGATGTTTTTAACCCATCGAATGAGGATAATCCAAAGATACCTATTGTGTCGTATCCCTTACGACGTAGTTCGACTGAACATTCCGCTATTCTTTCAGAGAATAAATAATTTTCTTTTATCACAACCGCTGCAACGTTTATCTCATTCGGATTATCATGAATCACATCGTAGAATGGACCATCATTAAACGATAGTTTGATTGTTACAATCGGTCTCTTGGGTACTTTTCTCACAAGAGTTATTTCACAATTAATTTTAAAATTTCTTCCATCGCTCATTTTGAACTTTTCATGCGAAAAGTTAATGCAAGGTTTTCTCTCACTCAAGTTGTTCAAACGGCCAATAGCTTTGTGGCATATGCCAAACAAATCCTGAAGATGGAATCCTTCACCATTAATGGTGATAAATCCATCTTCATGGCATTCAAGATGCTCGTCTAAGCCTTCCTCTCTATAATGATATTTATACGGCTGAAGTTTTTCGAAATTTTTTGGATTGGAAAAAATCTCAACAGCATCTTTAGCTAGGATATAATCTCCAAATAATTCTTTAAATTGTAGATTTGAAATCGACATATTCGTTAAAGTATGAAAGTTAATATCTACTATGAAGTTGAAACTAACCGTATATATTTTATTATTACCACTTTTTTTTTCCCACCAATTTAGCTTTCATTTTTTTTTTATTTTTTTTTTTACATCACTTAATACATATAATTGATCCTTTAAGTCTTTTTCAAAAGTTCTATAAAAAGAACTTTTATAAACTTATTTTTTTTAAAGACCTTTATATAATATGATTCTTTTTTATAAAATGATCCTTACAGTTTTTTTTTTTTGGTTTTTTTCCAAACTTTTTTTTTTTTTTTTTTTTTTTTTTTTTTTTATTTTTATATAATTAATTTTTTATTATTTTTTCTTTATATATATATATTTTTTTATTTTAATTAAAATAAATTACAAAACAAAAAAAAAA
>Ga0102863_1000188_pt1 | contig 17986 bp, 15 predicted proteins | sample Colrivmet1449A02_FD_78451 | JGI IMG/M metagenome (GOLD analysis project Ga0102863, IMG submission 78451) | Estuarine microbial communities from the Columbia River estuary - metaG 1449A-02 | ecosystem: Environmental > Aquatic > Marine > Intertidal zone > Estuary | place: USA: Columbia River...
GCACCGTATCTAAAGCTAATTCGCAGCTACCCGAACTATTTAGCCCTTCGTAAGAATTTACTTTTACACAAGCTAAACTTGCATCAATGGTTAATAAACGCATTAAATCTGCGGTAAAAAATAAAGCGCCAGACAAAACAGAAATTAAAATAGGGTTTCTGCCTTCATAATCGGCAGAAATTTGCTTAGCCAGTGCGGCTACTCTATTTTGTATGCTTTCTTCAGAAATAAATGCCTGGAAGTTTTTATCTTTAATTTTTATCATAGTATAAAATTAATTTAAAATTTTAAATAAATGGAATATCAATTACACAGTTTAAAAAATGGCATCAGGGTATTGCATAAAAAAAGCGATGCCAATGACATTAGCCATTGCTGTGTAGTGATCAATACTGGCGCAAGAGAAGAAGATCCAGACAAAGTTGGATTGGCTCATTTTTTAGAACACTTATTTTTTAAAGGCACCGCAAACAGAAATACGAACCAGATTTTAAACAGGCTCGAAGTGGTTGGAGGCGATATTAATGCTTACACTACAAAAGAGCATACCTGTATACATGCTTCGTTTTTAAATCAGCACCTAGATAGAGCTGCAGAGTTGATAAGCGATATATTATTTCATTCTACTTTTCCGGAAAAAGAAATTAATAAAGAAAGAGGCGTTATTTTAGATGAAATAGATTCTTATTTAGATTTACCAGAAGAAGCAATACAAGATGATTTTGAAGGATTGCTATTTAAAGGACATGCTTTAGGTAATAATATATTAGGGACGGCAGAAACTATCAATAAAATAAATAAAAAAGATGTTATTAAATTTCTAAGAAATAATTACCATACCGATGAGATTATTTTTGCAGTAGATGGCGGTAGCGATTTTCAGAAAATAATTTCGATTGCAGAAAAATATTTTGGCGACATTAAAACGAATTTAAGAAATTTCAAAAGGTTAAAAGCCAAAAAAAATAAAGCTATACAAGTTGTAAAAAATAAATCAATCATTCAGTCTCATGCCATTATTGGAAGCCAATGTTATGGAAATATGCATCCGCAAAAAACTGCTATGTTATTATTAAACAACTATTTAGGAGGCCCTGGCATGAGCGCTAAATTGAATTTAGAGATCAGAGAAAAACAGGGCATTTGTTATACGATAGAATCTAATTATATTCCTTTTTCGGATACCGGTATATTCAGTATTTACATGGGTACCGACAAAGAAAAAATGGAACGCTGTCAAAAATTAGTGCTCAAAGAATTAAAAAAGCTAAGTGATAAAAAATTAGGTGCTATTAGTTTACATCAAGCAAAGCAAAAGTTTATTGGTCAAATATCCTTAGCCGAAGAAAATAGGTTATCTGTAATTATTTCTTTAGCAAAAAATATTATAGAAGAAGGAAAAGCAGATTCGCTTACAGAAATTTATAGAAAAATAAATTTAGTAAGTGCGCAAGATATACTTAGTGTGGCCAACGAAGTGTTATCACCTGCAAACCTAAGCTCACTTACCTTTTTACCAGAATCATAATGGAATTTTTAGAACAAAATCTTGCGAATTATATTGTAGCGCACACCAGCGAATCGGCTATATTATTACAAGAATTAGAAAGAGAAACCAATCTCAAAGTTTTAATGCCTCGCATGATATCTGGCCATTTCCAAGGAAGGGTGTTGAGTATGCTTTCTAAAATGATTCGGCCCAAAAATATTTTAGAAATAGGTACCTATACAGGCTATTCGGCCCTGTGTTTAGCAGAGGGCTTGGTTCCTGATGGGCAGCTACTCACTATAGATATCAATGCAGAGTTAAGCGATTTAGTCCAAAAATATTTTCAAAAATCCGATTACAAAAATCAACTTAAATATATCAATGCAAACGCAATGGAATATTTAAAAAATATGGAAGGACTTTTCGACATTGTTTTTATAGATGCAGATAAAGAAAATTACCAGCAATATTATGATATGATTATTGATCATGTTAATCCGGGTGGATATATTATTGCAGACAATGTATTATGGAGTGGAAAAGTAGTGGCAGAATTAAAAAAAATAGATAAAGACACCCAAGCTATTTTAAATTTTAATGCTTTTGTTCAATCAGATGAAAGAGTTGAAAATGTTTTATTCCCAATTAGGGATGGACTTTTAATTGCAAGAAAAAAATAAATGAAAAAATATTTATTGCTTCTTATTGCCCTGTTTCCGGTAGTTTCAGCCGCACAAAGCAAAGTTACAGCTGCAGAAAAATACATTGCTAAATACCACGAGTTAGCTATTTTTGAAATGCAATCGACAGGCATTCCTGCCAGCATTACATTAGCGCAAGCATTGCACGAATCGGCTAATGGTACAAGCCAATTAGCTGTAAAAGCCAATAACCATTTTGGTGTAAAATGTTCTAGTAATTGGAACGGAAAAAGATTTTATAGAAATGGGAACAAAAAAAATTATTGTTTTAGAAAATACAATACGGTAGAAGAAGCTTATCAAGATCGCAGTAGTTTCTTAAGTAAGAATAAAAAATATGCTTTTTTATTTAATTACAACCAACAAGACTATATTCATTGGGCTAAGGGCCTACAACGCGCTGGATACGCTTCAAGCAAAATCTATGCAAAACAATTAATCAATACCATTGATCGATATAATTTAGCGCAATACGACAAAATGGGAAAAAGCAAAAATGATAGCTTATAACTTATATAGGTTTTTAGCTTGAATAAAATCAAATACTTTTTTATCTAAAAAGTATTGCATCGATTTTCCTTCTTTAATAGCGTTGCGAATAAAACTTGCCGCTATTTCCATCTTAGGTGTTGCCGTAAGATGCACATGAGGATGGGTGTGTAATATAGAGGTTGCACTTCCTGTGCGAGGATAAACATACAAATGATAATCTCTTAATAATAATTCGTAGTTTTTCCATTTTGGCAAACTCAATAAATTATCTTCTCCCATAATTAAGGAGAATTGATGCGCTGTATATTTTTCTTTTAAATAAGTTAAGGTATCTATGGTATAAGATGGTTGTGGTAAATGAAGCTCAATATCTTTGACTTGTATCGCATCTTGATCTTCGAATGCTAATTTGCACATCTCTAAACGATCATAGGCATGAATCAATGAATCTGGATCTTTTAGTGGGTTTTGAGGCGATACAATGATCCATATTTGTTCTAATTCGGTAAACTCCAGCAAATACTGCGCAATAATTTGATGTCCGATATGGATTGGATTAAACGAACCGAAGAATAAACCAATATTCATAAATTATTATTTTCTATTTAAAAAATCAGTCACCATTTTTTCTGCCTGAGCACAGGCAACACTTAATTCGTTATTTGGTAAAGTAATATCAAAATCCTTAGCAAATGATAATTCTATTTTTGCTTTTGCCATTCGCTCCTCAATTTTTGCTGGCGAATCTGTTGCCCTATCACTTAATCTTTCTGCTAACACTTCAACAGATGGCGGCATTACAAAAATAGCCAAAGCATTTGCGCCAAATTTCTTTTTTAATCTTAAGCCACCTTGAACATCTAAATCAAAAACCACCTGTTTGTCTTCTGACCAAATTCTTTGTATCTCTTTAACTAATGTGCCATAATAAGTTCCCGCATATACTTCTTCGAATTCTGCAAATTCATGCTTTGCCACTTTATGTAAAAACTCTTCCTTAGAAATAAAATAATAATCGTGGCCATTCACTTCTGTGCCTCTAATAGGACGCGTAGTTGCCGAAATCGAAAAACTCAAATTCGGAAATTTAGCCAGCAAATGCCTTACTATAGTGGTTTTACCAGCGCCAGATGGTGCAGAAAATATGATTAATTTACCCGAATCCATTCTTATAAAATATTTAATAATTGTTCTTTAATCTTTTCCAGTTCGTCTTTCATGCCAACTACAATCTTTTGAATGTTTGCATCATTTGCTTTCGAACCCATTGTATTTATTTCTCTTCCTATTTCTTGTGCTATAAATCCTAATTTTTTCCCATTTGATTCTGCTTCTTTCATAATAGAAAGAAAATAATCACAATGGCTTCTTAACCTTATTTTCTCTTCCGTGATATCATATTTTTCGGCATAAAAAATCAGCTCTTGCTCCAATCTATTTTGATCAATATTGATAGCACCTACTGTATCCTTTAATAACTGTTCTATTTTTTCTTTGATGGCAGGTACTCTAGCAACTTCTAATTTTTCTACTGCTAAAATGCTGTCGTTTATTAATTGAACCCTGGCCGACATATCATTTGCCAATACATTTCCTTCGTCAATTCTAAAAGTATTAAAAGCCGCCAATGCTTTTAAAAATGTTGCGTTGATGACTTCCCATTCTTGCTCATTTACTTCGGCTTGCTTGGTATTCCATACTTCCGAAATTTTTAATGTTTCCTGAAAAATATTTGCATTTTCCGCATTTAATGATTTGGCTAAATCACTTAATTGTCCGTAATAAGTTTTAAATAATGGGATATTTAAAGTAGCATTTCCAGTAACTTCTTCGCTGGTATTTTCAATAACTAAAATTACCGAGGCTTTTCCTCTCTCAATTTGTTTACCACAAATTGTTCTCAATACATTTTCTTTATCATTATAAATCTTGGGCAATTTTACCAAGAGCTCTAAAAACTTGCTATTCAATGATCTTATTTCAACATTGATTTTTTTGTTTTCATACTCTGTGGTGGCTAAACCATAGCCAGTCATTGATTTAATCATTTTGATTTTTTTTATAAAGATAGAAAATTAAGTATTATCAAATTTTACTTTTCGCATCATTTGGAAGCCCAACCAAATAAACGCCGATAAAAATCAATAATGAAAACAATACTTTAGGTAAGGTAAGGCTATCTTTCCCAATAGAAACAGCAATGATAGTAGCTAAAACGGGTTGCAAATAAATATAAGCACCCACTAAAGTGGCGTTCGCATTTCTCAAAGCCCAAGCATTTAATACATAGGTGATATAAGTTGCTCCAATAATTAAGAAAATAATAGCAGACCAAATGCTGTTCGGAATCGCTTGCCATTGCACTTCTTTTAATTCAGTAAATCCAAATGGAATGACAAGTAAGCCTCCGAAAAAGAAAGTCCATTTTATAACGGTAAGCGGTGAATATTTATGGAGTAAGGGTTTTGCAATAATTAAATAATAGGCATAAATAATTGCGTTGGTCATTACCATTACATCTCCCCATAAGGTACTAGAATTAAATGATAGCGACGGACCAAGTAATAATAATATAGCGCCAAAAACACCAAAACATAAACCAATTACTTTTAATTTAGTGACTTTCTCGTTTAACAAAAAGAAAGAAAAGAATGCCACAAAAAGTGGCGTAGTTACCATTAAAATGGCAGCGTTAATTGGTGTGGTAATGGCTAAGCCCTTAAAAAATAAAAGCATGTTTGCGGCTACTCCAAACACTGCGCATTTTAACAACATTAAAAAATCTTTCTTACCGTAAATTGATTCTTTTACAAACAAAAAATGGGTGACCCATAATAAGGAAACAGCGCCCCAAACCCTAATGGTTATAAGGCCCATAGGCTTAATATAATATGGCATTACCTCTTTTGCAATAGAAAAAGTTGCTGCATAAATTAAGGAAACAAGAAATAAGGAAAGGTGAACTTTAGTCGATTTTGTCATTATGCTGAAACTGGATGAGTTGATTATTCATCGCATTAAAAACTGCTTGTTTATAAGCCTCCACGTCGTCCATCGTATAGTTTTCTGGCGAAATAATATCTGCACAAATAACCTGTAAAACTCCCGGGCTGAACATAAAAGGCTGTTTACGAGGAAGCATTTTTCTTGCATTTAGTAATAACATGGGGGCAATGGGTGTTTGTGTTTCTATAGAAATTTTAAACGCGCCATCATAAAAATCTTTAAGCATTAATTCTGAAGTATTCATGGTGCCTTCTGGAAATAAAAGAATAGACATACCCGCATTTAATTCTGCTTTCAAAGCAGTCACACTTGCCGCCCTACTTTCTTTATCTCTTCGATCTACCATAATGACCATTTTTTTGTAGATCCAACCAAATACAGGAAACTTTGCCAATTCTATTTTCCCCAATGGCTTGAAAATACTGGGCGTAGAAAGGATTACAGCTGGCGCATCTAAATACGAACCATGGTTTCCAATATATATATAAGATGTATTTTTATCCCAGTTAGGGTTTTTATGGGTATTGATTTTAATAAAAACAAATGCCATCGTTATCCACGACCACAAGCGAATGCATGAAAATAATAATGGGTAAGAAATTTTTGAGGGTAATACGCTGAAGAGTAAAAAAAATGGTAATAGCAAAAACATGACGGCAAAAAAAACAGACAGACTATAAATCAAATATATGGCGCCTGCTATTTTTCTCATATTAAATATTTAAATATTGACATGATTTTTCAGCTGCATTTTTTTCTGCATTTTTTTTGCTGTAATCTTGACCTAATCCGGTATCAATACCATCTACCATAGCCCTTATACTGAACAAACGCGACTGTCCTAGCGATTTGTCTTCGATCACTTCGAACACGACTTCTTTGCCTTCTTTTTGCGCCCACTCCAATAACCTGCTCTTGTAGTTCGACTCTGTTTCTGCTAATCTGGAAATATCAACATGCGTATTTAAAATTCTATTGATAATAAATCTTTGTGTTACGCGATAGCCTTTATCTAAATAAATTGCACCTATCAATGCTTCAAACGCATCACCAAAAAGTGAGGAGTTTTTATTTGCTTGATTGGTTATTTTTGCATCATAATTAATTAAATCTGCAATGCCCATTTTTTTAGACAACTGATTTAGGTGCGCTCGGTTAACAAGCTTTGAACGCATTTCTGTTAAAAAACCCTCGTCTTTATATGGAAATTTTTTAAAAAGTACTTCGGCTACAACCGAGCCCAATATGGCATCTCCTAAAAACTCTAATCGTTCGTTGCTGTTTTTTATGCCTTTATTGTTGATGTCGTTGGCAACAGATTTGTGTCTTAATGCCAATCGATAAAGCGCATAGTTTGCCGGAATGAAGCCAAGAATATTTCTTAAAGCTTGAAGTTCTTTGCGATCTACAGAAGTATATAATTTTAAAAAACCTATTGGCATATAAAATCAGATTGTGCCTTCCTAAAGGACCTAGACTTATTGAAAAAACTAAAAAAAATGATCGTTAAGAAATTAGTCAACCTTTTTTACAATTACAGAAGCATTATGTCCACCGAAACCAAAAGTATTACTCAGTGCAGCGCGAACTTCTCTGTGTTGTGCTTTGTTAAAAGTAAGATTTAAACGAGGATCAAATTGAGGGTCGTCTGTAAAATGATTGATTGTTGGAGGAACAATATTATTTTTAACAGATAAAATAGATGCGATTGTTTCGATAACACCTGCAGCTCCAAGTAAATGGCCAGTCATCGATTTTGTAGAACTAATATTGATTTCAAATGCTCTATCTCCAAATAACCTGATAATTGCAGTAGCTTCACTAATATCTCCTAGCGGTGTTGAGGTGCCGTGAACATTAATGTAATCAATATCTTGCGGGGTCATGTTTGCGTCGCTCAATGCATTTTTCATAACATTTAATGCACCTAAACCTTCTGGATGAGGAGCTGTAATGTGATTTGCATCTGCAGACATTCCACCACCTGCAATTTCTGCATAAATAGTGGCACCGCGATTAATTGCATGTTGGTATTCTTCTAGTATCAATGCACCAGCACCTTCACCAATAACAAACCCTTCTCTGTCGAGATCGAATGGTCTGGATGCAGTTGTTGGAGAATCATTTCGGGTAGAAAGCGCGTGCATGGCATTAAAACCACCAACTGACGCTTCGTTCACACCTGCTTCTGAACCGCCAGTCACCATTAAATCGGCCATACCTAATCTTATATAATTATAAGCATCGATAATTGCGTTAGTGGAAGATGCGCAAGCAGAAACGGTTGCAAAGTTTGGCCCCCTGAGGCCATATTTTATAGAGATATGCCCTGGAGCAATATCTATAATCATTTTAGGAATAAAAAATGGATTGAACCTTGGCGTACCATCTCCTTTGTTGAATTCTGTAATTTCGTCTATGAATGTTCTTAAACCACCAATACCTGAACCCCAGATTACTCCGGCTCTATCGGGATTTAAAGTAGTAAAATCAATCTTTGCATCTTTTACCGCCTCATCGACAGATGCCATAGCATATTGTACAAAAGGATCGAGCTTTCTAGCTTCTTTTCTATCCATGAAATCTTCCGGATTGAAATTTTTCAATTCACAAGCAAATTGTGTTTTGAATTTGGAAGCATCGAAACGAGTAATAGGGCCGGCTCCACTAACTCCGGCGATCAAATTATTCCAGAATTCTGGAACAGTATTGCCGAGCGGAGTTAGTGCACCTAACCCTGTAACTACTACTCTTTTAAGTTCCATTAAGATTTACTTAACGTTTTTTTCTAAATAAGAAACTGCTTGACCAACTGTACCGATAGTTTCCGCTTGTTCGTCTGGAATAGCAACGTTAAATTCTTTTTCGAATTCCATGATTAACTCTACAGTGTCCAATGAATCGGCACCTAAGTCGTTTGTAAAACTTGCTTCTGGTGTAACTTCACTTTCATCAACACCTAATTTTTCTACAATAATTGCCTTTACTCTTGATGCAATATCTGACATAATTTTAATTTTTAAGGTTTTACTAATTTAGTGCAAAGAAAAAAATATTATAACAAATAATCAAACTTTTATTTTTTCCTTGATTTCAGCGCTATTTTGAGCGTTTATTTTGTCAATAGTATGGTTTTTTTATATTTTAGACAAATTAAAACGCAATAAGTTGAGCAAAAAAATCTTAAGAATAGAACCCGAGTACGACTTTAGCCTTATTGGCATTGCGGCTGCTTGTCGAGATTATCGACTTTGTTGGTTTATTAATAAGTATTTAGGCCTTCAATTTATTAGAGAAGAAAAAGATTTGCCCATTTTTAACGACCAAGGCGAACGCTTTGATATAGCTTCTTTTAGGCATAAAATAGAAGCTATTGAGGGCGATCTTTATTTATTGCCCAATAATGCCACCAGCGGTTTTCTCGCACCCGAAATTAAAGAAATAGACTTTTTTATGCTTTGCACCCCAGAAATGAACAAACAAGACGAAAAAGACTTTATAAAAGCTTTGAATCAAATAGAGATTATTCAAACAGCCTATGCGATTGACCCTAATTCCTTAAAATCAAAGGATAACTTTTTAATATTCTAAGTGTACTTTTTACTCTTTCAAATAAAAAAGTTAATTTTGAAGAATAATTTTCTGTACATTCAACCAATATTTGAATCCAATATTTCATGAAAAATTACCACAATAGAACAAAAATTGTTGCAACATTAGGTCCTGCTTCTTCTTCGAAAGAAGTTTTGTTGAAAATGATTAAAGCTGGAATGGATATCTGCAGAATTAATTTTTCTCATGGTAAACACGAAGACTTGTTAAAGTTAATTCTAACCATTCGAGAAATTAATAAAAAACATAAAACACACGTAGGAATTCTTGCCGATTTACAAGGCCCAAAAATTAGGGTTGGCGAAATGGAAAACAATGGCGTGCTTTTAAAGAAGAATCAAATTTTAACAATGACCACCAAAGCCTGCATTGGCAATGGAGAGAAGCTTTATATTTCTTACCAGGCATTTCCTAAAGATGTAAAAGCAGGCGAAACTATTTTATTAGATGATGGTAAATTACAATTCAAAGTAATTGAATCAAATAAAAAAGATGCTGTTAAAGTAAAAGTGATTTATGGTGGTATTTTATCTTCCAACAAAGGAGTAAATTTACCCGATACCAAAGTTTCTATTCCAAGTTTAACACCTAAAGACTTAAAAGATTTAGACTTTATATTGAAACACAATATCGAGTGGATCGGATTATCTTTTGTAAGAGAAACCAAAGACATTATTGAATTAAAAGAAATTATTAAAAAACGCGGAAGCACTTCGAGGGTAATTGCTAAAATTGAAAAGCCCGAAGCCTTAAAAAACATTGACGCGATTATTGCCGCAACCGATGGGGTGATGGTTGCTAGAGGTGATCTAGGGGTGGAATGTCCGATGGAAGATTTGCCAATTATTCAAAAAATGATTGCTAAAAAATGCATGGAACAAGCTAAGCCCGTAATTATTGCTACCCAAATGATGGAGAGCATGATTACCAATGCCAGACCAACTCGTGCAGAGGTAAACGATGTAGCGAACTCTGTATTAGATGGTGCCGATGCAGTTATGTTGAGCGGAGAAACCTCTGTGGGTGCCTATCCTGTAGAAGTAATTGCTGCCATGCAACAAATTATCAATAAAGTAGAAAGTACCAGTTACCCCTATGAGCAAATGCACAGCCCGGCAAAAAGTTCTCCAACTTTTTTATCGGACACGGTTTGCTATACGGCCTGTATTATTGCTCAACAAAACGATGCCGTAGGCATTGCATCCATGACGCATTCGGGTTATACTGCCTTTAAAATTTCTAGTCACCGACCCAAAGCTTTAACCCTTATTTTTACCACTAACCAATCTTTGCTATGTACCCTCAGTTTAGTTTGGGGAGTAAGGGGTTATTTCTACGATAAATTTGTCAGTACCGATCAAACTATTTTAGATGTAAACGGTATACTGAAAAAAACCAAATTGGTTAAAAATGGACAGGTAATTGTGAATACAGCCAGCACGCCAATTGGCCGAAGTGGACGGACCAATACGATTAAAGTAAGCGTTATCAAGTAGTTAGAAAAATTACAAATTTCGGCTGTTTTTACCGCAATTTTAATTCTTTTCCACAGACACTAGCCCCTAATAAACAGCTATTTATATGCATCTTGTTTATTAGGGGCTGTTTTATTAGATGCAGTGTGGAAAACTCATTTTTGACAGCAGCTATACTAAAGTTTAAATTTGTTCAAAAACCCCCAATATTTTTTTAATCAATTTTTAAATTTTTTATAACACGCCCCAATGAGCAAAAAAGAGACAACAGGAAAAGGAATGAAAATCGACAGATTTTTCACAAAAAAAGGCCTAACAGCTTACGATTTATTTACCTACGAAAAAAGAACATCCGTTATTAGAAATCCTGCAGGTGATGCAGTGTTTGAAATGAATGATGTAGAAGTACCAAACACATGGTCACAAGTAGCAACGGATATTTTAGCTCAAAAATATTTCCGTAAAGCTGGCGTGCCTCAAGCAGATGGTTCTTTAGGAGGTGAAAGATCTATCAAACAAGTAGCACACCGTATGGCAAATTGCTGGATGGATTGGGGTAAACGTTATGGTTATTTTGCAACCAACGATGACGCACAAGTTTTTTACGATGAATTAATATATACAATTGTTGGACAATTAGCGGCACCAAACTCGCCACAATGGTTCAATACAGGCTTACATAGCTCTTACCAAATTACTGGTAAACCACAAGGACACTACTATGTAGATCCTAAAACAGAAAAATTAAGCAAATCTACTTCTGCATACGAAAGACCACAGCCACATGCTTGTTTTATTTTATCAGTTGATGATGACTTGGTAAACGAAGGCGGTATTATGGACTTATGGGTTCGCGAAGCAAGAATTTTTAAATATGGCTCTGGTGTAGGAACCAACTTCTCTAAAATTAGAGGCGAGAGCGAAAAATTATCTGGTGGAGGTCACTCTTCTGGATTAATCTCTTTCTTAAAAATTGGTGACCGCGCAGCGGGAGCGATTAAATCGGGTGGTACCACACGTCGTGCAGCTAAAATGGTTTGCTTAGACTTAGATCATCCAGAAATTGAAAGTTTTGTAAACTGGAAAGTAGAAGAAGAGAAAAAAGTTGCGGCATTAATTGCAGCTGGATATTCTTCAGATTACGAAGGAGAAGCTTACCGTACAGTAGCTGGCCAAAACTCTAATAACTCTATTCGTATTCCAAATACTTTTTTCCATGCATTAAAAGAAGGAAAAAATTGGGATTTAATTGCGCGTACAACAGGTAAGCCAATTGGTTCAATTTCTTCAGAAAAATTATGGAACGATGTTGCATTTGCTGCTTGGGCTTGTGCAGATCCAGGAGTACAATACGATACTACTATTAACGAATGGCATACTTGTCCAGAAGGTGGTCGCATCAACGCGTCTAACCCATGTTCTGAATACATGTTCTTAGATAATACTGCTTGTAATTTAGCCTCTGTAAATCTTCGTCATTTCTTTAACGAAAAAACTTTAGAGTTTGATGTAAAAGGATTCGAACACATTTGCAGAATCTGGACCATGGTGTTAGAAATTTCTGTATTGATGGCGCAATTCCCATCAAAAGAAGTAGCACAAAACTCATACGACTATAGAACTTTAGGCTTAGGTTATGCCAACTTAGGTTCCATGTTAATGGTTGCCGGCATTCCTTACGATAGTGAAAAAGGCCGTGCAATAAGTGGTGCAATTACTGCTATCATGACGGGTGTTGCATACGCAACTTCAGCTGAAATGGCTAGAGAATTAGGCACTTTCAGTAAATACGAAGAAAACAAAAACCACATGATGCGTGTGATGCGTAATCACCGTTATGCAGCATACAATACAACAGATGCATACGAAGGTTTAGAAATTGCGCCAATCGGAATTGATCCAAAATATTGCCCAGATTATTTATTATCTGCAGCATGTAATGCTTGGGACAAAGCAGTTGAACTAGGCGAGAAACACGGTTACCGTAATGCACAAACAACCGTTATTGCACCAACGGGTACCATTGGTTTAGTAATGGATTGCGATACAACCGGTGTTGAACCAGATTTTGCTTTGGTAAAATTCAAAAAATTATCGGGTGGTGGTTATTTCAAAATTATTAACCAGTGTGTACCAGCTGCTTTAAGAAACTTAGGTTACGATGAGCATCAAATTACAACCATTGTAAACTATGCCAAAGGTGCTGCTACTTTAGAAGGAGCGCCACATATTAACACACAAACTTTAGCCGACAAAGGTTTTACTCAAGACGAAATTGAGAAAATAGAAAAATCACTTCTTTCTGCTTTCGAAATTGGCTTTGTATTTAACCAGTGGAACTTAGGCGAAGATTGCTTAAGACGTTTAGGTTTCAAACCAGAGCAATACAACGATTATGATTTTAATTTATTAAGAAACCTAGGCTTTAGCCGTCAGCAAATTGCAGAAGCTAACGAATACATTTGCGGTACCATGACAATAGAGGGCGCTCCATTCTTAAAAGAAGAGCACTACCCGGTATTTGATTGCGCCAACAAATGTGGTACCAAAGGAGAACGTTATATTCATGCGCACGGCCACATAAAAATGATGGCAGCTGCACAACCTTTCTTGTCGGGTGCTATTTCTAAAACCATCAACTTGCCGAATGAGGCTACCGTTGAAGAAATTAAAGATTGCTACGAATTATCGTGGAAATTGGGTACCAAAGCTAACGCGATTTACAGAGATGGTAGTAAATTATCTCAACCATTATCAACCAAATCTTCCGATTCAAAAGAAGATGTGTTAGAAACCGTTGAAGAAGTGCTTGGCGAAGCTGCAAATGTTAGACTGAGTGATCTTACGCCAGAGCAAGTATTAGAAGCTGCAAGAGCAATCTTAGAGCGTTCTAAAGATACTTCGTTCAAACGCCAACTTTCTAGCGTAGTAGAGAAGAAAAGTATGCCAGGTAAACGTCAAGGATTTACACAAAAAGCAGCCGTTGGTGGACAAACCATTTATGTACGTACCGGCGAATACGAAGATGGAACATTGGGAGAAATCTTTATCGATATGCACAAAGAAGGGGCAACCTTCCGTTCATTAATGAACTGTTTCGCTATCGCTATTTCGGTAGGTTTACAGTACGGTGTGCCTTTAGAAGAGTTCGTTGATAAATTTGCATTCACTCGTTTCGAACCATCTGGTATGGTTGCAGGACATGCAAACATCAAGAGCGCAACTTCGATCATCGATTATATCTTCCGTTTGTTAGGTTATGAATACCTAAACAGAACAGATTTAGTGCATGTAATCACCGAACAAAATGCAGTGATGGGTAACCCACAATTAATTGATGAAGATGTGAATCCAGATGCAAGTAATCAAATAGCACCTAAAACAGCAGCACCTGCACCAAAAGTAGAAGTAAGCAATACAGCATTTGCAAATGCAAAACCAGCATTTGATATTTCTGGTGGTGTGCAATCAGATGCTCCAGCATGTGGCAGTTGCGGTCATATTATGATTCGTTCTGCAACTTGTTACAAATGCTTAAACTGCGGTACACAAGGAGGCTGTAGTTAATCTAAAACCCTTCAATATCCGTTATATTGATTGCTAAAAAGTCCTGCTTCGGTAGGACTTTTTTTTATGCTTTTTTTTGTTTCGACCCAAATTGACAAAGCGCTTTGTTAAATTTGAATTTATCATTATATTAATACCATAGCAGCATGCGCATCATGAATAAAGAAACCATTAAACATAACGAGCAATTTTTAAAAGCATTAGCCGATTTAAATCCATCGCAAAAAAAAGCGGTAGAGCAAATTGATGGGCCTGTTTTAGTAATCGCTGGTCCGGGAACAGGAAAAACACAAATCTTAGCTGCACGCATTGGTACCATTTTATTAAACACCGATACGCAAGCCCATAATATTTTATGCTTAACCTATACCGATGCGGGCGCCATTGCCATGCGCAAAAGATTATTCGAATTTATTGGGCCAGATGCCTACCGCGTAAATATTCACACCTTCCATTCTTTTTGTAATGATATTATTCAAGAAAATTTAACACGATTTGGCAAATTAAATTTAGAGGCTATTTCTGATTTAGAGAAAATAGATTTATTCAGAAAACTCATTCATAACCTTAAAGCAGGCAACCCTTTAAAGCGCTACAGAGGCGATGTTTACTTCGAAATTAAGCGACTGATGGAACTTTTTTCTATTATGAAAAAAGAAAATTGGAGCGCGCAATTAATTCAAGAAAAAGCCGATGCCTATTTGGAAGATATTAAAAATGCAGAAGAAGATTCGGAATACCATAAAAAGTTTCGCTACCAAAGTAATCGCAAAGAAAATAAAAAAGGAGATTTTAAACCTACCTTTCAAGACGAGGTTGATAAAATTGAATTATTAAAAGCCGCTGCCGCAGAGTTTAATAATTATAGTGAGCTAATGAAACAAGCTGCCCGTTATGATTTTGACGACATGATTACTTGGATATTACAAGCTTTTCAAACAGATGAAAACTTCTTGCTGAATTACCAAGAACGCTTTCATTATTTTTTAATTGATGAGTTTCAAGATACCAGTGGATCGCAAAATGAATTGATTCGTTTATTGGTTAATTATTGGGAAGAGCCCAACGTATTTGTAGTGGGCGACGACGACCAATCTATTTTTAGGTTTCAAGGGGCTAGCGTGGAGAACTTAATTAATTATACCAAATGGTATCCGCAAACACTGGCAACCATTATGCTAGAGAACAATTACCGTTCTACGCAAAACATCTTAGATCTTGCTAAAAACCTCATAGGCATCAATAAAGAGCGTATCCAAATGCCTGGCCTAAGCAAAGAATTAATTGCCAGTCATAAAGATTATAAAGACCTAAATATTGAACCCGCCATAATTGAATACGAAAATCCCATTGCCGAATTTGCCGATATTACCGAACAAGTGGCGCAATTAATTTTTCAGCAAAAAATTGCTCCGAAAGAAATTGCCATTATTTATAAAGAACATCAAGCAGGCGAAGAATTAGCTCGCTATTTCCAAGAAAAAAATATTCCGGTTACTACTAAAAAGAAAGTGAATATTTTAACCATTCCCTTTGCACAAAAAATATTAAATATCCTTCGATACATTGCATTAGAAACAGATATTCCTTACAGTGGCGAAGAAATTTTATTTCAAATATTACACTACGATTTTTTTGCCATTAACCCCATCGATATTGCAAAAATAACAGTAGCAGCCAATCAACATAATTATCAAAATAGAAAAGATAAGACTGCCGTTAGGAGATTGTTAAATGAGCTGAACGCCAAGCAGACCGATATGTTTGAGCCGAATTCGACTGCAGCCATGAAAACGCTAAGTGCAGATTTAGAATATTATATTAAAGAATCAGTAAATATTACCTTGCAAAATTTATTTGAAAAAATAATTACAAGAGGAGGTATTTTAGCTTACATATTAAAATCAAACGAAAAAACTTGGTATATGCAAGTGCTATCTTCTTTATTTAATTTCTTAAAAGAAGAATCTCGAAAAAATCCATCTTTAGATTTAAAAGATTTTATCGAAAAAATTGATTTGTTAAAAGAAAATGATTTGTCTTTAGAACTCAATAAAATATTATTCAACGAAAATGGCGTAAACTTTTTAACCTGCCATGGTTCTAAAGGGTTAGAGTTTGAATATGTTTTTTTAATGGGTGCAAACAAAGGTGTTTGGGAAGGCAAACGTGGCAGAAGTAACAGCTACAAGATCCCAGATACCTTATTTCAGAGCGCCACAGAGGCCGAAAAACAGGAAGAGTTGAGGCGTTTATTTTATGTAGCCATTACCCGAGCAAAAGCACATTTACAAATTTCTTATGTTTCACAAGATCTAAAAAACAAACCAGTTGAACGTAGTTTATTTGTGAGTGAGATTATCAGTAATGCAAATATTAAAGAACAAAATAAAATGGTAGCCGCAAATGAGTTGGTAGATTTCTTTTCTTTGAATTTTAATAATGAAGATGCGCCCGTTAGTACTTCTGCCATTGACTCCGAATGGGTGAAAAGTAGATTAGCCAATTATAGTTTGAGTGTAACACATTTAAATAATTATTTAAGTTGCCCTCTCAAATTTTATTTTCAAAATTTGGTGCAAGTACCGAATGGTAAAAACGAAACCATGACCTTTGGATCTGCTATACATTGGGCCTTAGAAAAATACTTTAGACCACTTCCAGAGGGTAACGACTTTCCGGATCAAAGCCAGTTAATTAGCGACTTTGACTGGTATATGCTAAAGAATAGAGAAGCCTTTACCAAAGAACAATTTGAACGCAGAACAGAATATGGTCATAAAATAATACCTGCCTATTACCATAGATACATAAACCATTGGCATAAAATAGTGGCTTTAGAAAAAAAGATTGATCATGTAGAAGTAAATGGTATTCCCATTAAAGGAATGATTGATAAATTAGAATTTTTTGGAAGAGATGTTAACGTGGTGGATTACAAAACGGGCTCTTACGAAAATGCGAAAAAGAAAATGGATGGCCCGACAGAGAAAGATCCTAACGGTGGAGACTATTGGAGGCAAGCTGTTTTTTATAAAATATTAATCGATAATTATAAAGTAAACGATTGGAATGTGATCAGTACCGAGTTTGATTTTGTGGAGCCCGTAAAAGAGGTCTATACAAAATCAAAAATTATGATTCTGCCAGCAGATGTGGCCATGGTGAGCAAACAAATTGAAACTGTTTATGGTAAAATTATGAATCAAGAATTTAATACCGGTTGTGGTAAAAAAGATTGCAATTGGTGTAATTTTGTGAAGCACAATTTTGAAGATGCAATCTTCGAAATTCCACAAGCCGAAGAGCCCGAAGACTAATCAAATTAGCGAAACTCAAACTAATCAATTCGATTTTTCATTTAGTTTACCATTAATATTATATTTGCCTATTGCTAATTGCAAGCAATACACAAATTACTGATTATGAGAGAAATACAATTCAGAGAAGCACTTAGAGAAGCCTTAAATGAAGAAATGCGCAAAGATGAACGCATTTTCTTAATGGGCGAAGAAGTAGCTGAATATAATGGTGCCTATAAAGTAAGCCAAGGCATGCTAGAAGAATTTGGCGAGAAGCGTGTAATTGATACCCCAATTTCGGAATTAGGTTTTGCAGGTATTGGTGTTGGAGCGGCCATGAAC
>Ga0102863_1000193_pt1 | contig 17538 bp, 9 predicted proteins | sample Colrivmet1449A02_FD_78451 | JGI IMG/M metagenome (GOLD analysis project Ga0102863, IMG submission 78451) | Estuarine microbial communities from the Columbia River estuary - metaG 1449A-02 | ecosystem: Environmental > Aquatic > Marine > Intertidal zone > Estuary | place: USA: Columbia River...
AACGTTTTTCTATCTACTGGTCTTGACATCTTCCATAATGCAATATCAGATATTAAACTGTCATCCACCTTATTACCATTTTCTTTTATTGCCTTTATAATTTCCTTTTGATTTTCTATAAATGTCATATAATTATTGTATACGTCATCTGTAGTATAAAGTCTTCTTGATAATTTTGATTGGGCTGTTCCTGTTAATCTTCCAATTGCCTGACACAATGCTACACAGTGAAGTTGATGTCCAGGTTTATATATCATAGTTGTTGCAGTTAATGGATTCTCTTTATGATCTGATACAAAACTTATACCTCTTGAAATCAAGTCTTTACCAATTGTTAAAACTACTTTGCAATCACAAGATTGTAAATACCCGTAAAATTTACTAATAACTATATCCCGTTTATTAACGTTAATAATGTTATTGTCCATAGTATATTTTAAATCAAGTGTTTCTATTTTATTTATAAACATTGTTTTTTGCTTTTTCAATCTAAAAACAACTTTAATACCATCACTGTTGTACATAGTAACAGCATCTAATCCTGTTTGTTTTAAATTTAAGATAATATCATTAAAAACTTTCATTTGATTGTTATCATTTTCATCAGAATCTTTATTTCTTTCAACACAATATAAAATGATACCACCTTCTTGTTTTCGAAGACGTACTTCACGTGCAAGAATTCTTGTAATTTGTTGAGATGAAAAATCATTTAATTCATTGAAATTAATTTTATCATGACCAACATAATTATCTGGAATTGATAGATCCCATAAGTAACCAGGTTTATGAATATAAACAACGTTTTCTGGTGTAGCAGATACAAAGACACGCTTAACACTAATTCCTCTATCGGATGTTTTTTGAGTAAATTCAATCCATTTTTTATGACTTTCTGGTTGATTAGCGACATCGGTAATGTTGCGTGCTTTAGTTACAACATCACCCTCATCGTTAATAATACAAACGGAACCAAGTTGTTTTTGTTCGTGAATTGAGATTATTTTTTCATATGTTTTTTGTATTTGAGTTTTATTATCAAGAAGACAGATAACAAATGTATTGTATTCTTCCATATTTTCAACGATTGAATCGAAATTTTTATTGTCAACAGTAGTAATAAAACAATTTTTAAATGTATCATAGTCTTCTTCAACTGTTTTTACCAAACGATTAAATAATTGTATCATTTGATCTTTTTTATTGTCAGAAGAAATAACAATACTAATACCACGTGAGACACAGTCTTTAACAATATTTATAATAGCGTTTGTTTTACCGACTTGAGTAGGAGCATAAGTCAAGACTTTACGTTCATTATAAATTGTAGTTTTAGTAACACGTGTTTCTTTGATGTCATCGGTTAAAAGATAGTCCATAAATTGACTATAGTTAGAGTTGAGTTTTTCGAATTCTTGAAGCCATTGATCGATTTCAGAGATACGAGTTTCGATCATTTTTTTAACAAGATTATGAGAGTTGTCGTTTCCAAAAAGAGACATAGAGGACATAATGTTAGATTTTTCTAACATAATAGCATTTTTATTAGCAAGAGTAAAAGGAGCAGCAGTAGTAGTAGTCATAATAGTAGTACAAAAATTATAGAAATAGAAAAATAATTCGATTTTTTATAAACTTGCTTAGTTTATGGTTTAAAATTGTAAAAATTATAAAAAATATAAAGATTACAAAAAATTGAATAAATAACATTTATTTAAATAAGTATAAGTATGTCTATTTATCAAACATCGCAGCAAGATTATGAGCAACAATTACTTGAAAAATTTAAAGACTTAATTGTTGAACATAATGAACAAACTGGTTCTAATATTCCAACTGAATATGAATTAGAATTATCAAACACTCAAAAATATGCTTTTGAAAAGTTTAAACGAGGAGAGTCTTTACTAATTTTAGGACCAGCAGGTACGGGCAAGTCCCAAATAACTAAAACTTTTTATAAATGGATTACAAATACTCAACAAAAAACAATGTATCTTACTTCTACAACTGGAATTTCCGCTTATAATATAGGTGGTATTACTATTAATAGTTTTATGGGTATAGGTACAGGAGAATCTTCTGTAGAAACAATAATCAGAAGATTAAAATATAAAACTAGTATTAAAAATCGTATAAAAATGACTGATATTCTTGTCATTGATGAAATTAGTATGATGTCTGCTAGTGTTTTCGAAAAAATAAATCATATTTGTCAAATACTTAAACGCTCAAATAAACCATTTGGTGGTATTCAAATAATCTTAACTGGTGATTTATTACAACTAGAAACAATATTTAATACAACAACTCCGTTAAATAACAATTCTAGCGACAATAGATTAATAATAGAAAGTGAATTATTTAAAAAGATGTTTACTAAATCAACAGTTGTTTTACAAGAAAACTTTCGTCAAAAAACTGACACAAAATATATTGATATTTTAATGAGAATTCGTAAAGGACTTCAAAATGAACAAGATATTAAAACATTACAAACTAGACTTGTAGATACAGATAAAAATTCATTAATTCATCTAGTAAGTAGTAATAAAAAAGCACAATTAATTAATTCTAAACAACTCGATAAAATCAAAGAGGAAGACTATTTATTTGAATGTCAATTTTCAAGATATGGTAATACCGAAACATGTGACTTATTAGAAAAAGAATTACGCTCACAATTTTCTCAACGAGGTATTGACACTCTAAAATTACGAAAAGGATGTCGTGTATTACTTATTAAAAATTTAGATGTATCATTAGGGCTAGTTAATGGTTCTATTGGTACAGTAAAAGATTTTATAAATAATAAAGTTGTTGTTGAGTTTGATAATGGTGTTACAGAACATATTGGTAAAATAGAATGGGAACTTGAAATGGATAATAGTAAAATTGTTGCAACACAAATTCCATTTATGTTAGCCTATAGTATTACTATTCATCGTTGTCAAGGATTATCAATTGATAAAGCAATTCTAGATTTAGCAGATTGCTTTTGTAATCATATGGTTTATGTAGCTCTTAGTAGAGTAAGATCTTTAGAAGGTGTTTATTTACATAGTTTTAATCCAAAAAAAATTACTGTTAATGAAAAATTACTCGGTTTTATAAACGAAATTGAAAAAAAAAATTGAAAAAATAAAAAAATCATAAAATTTTGAATAGGATGAAAGTAAAACAAATTTTCAAAAAGATAAACAACTTTTATAAAGAATATATTAAAATCATTGAATTAAAAAGTTACTTTTAAAAAAACTCAAATATAAAACATTAAAATAAAAAAAGGGCTTAAGCTTTTAAATAAATTATTATATAAATGATATTAGTCTATTTGCAAGCTTAAGCCCTTTTTTTATTTTAATTTTAATTTAAATTTATTGTAAATTTTTTTATTAAATATATATTTTAATATACGTATGTCAGTTTCTAAAACAGATTATAACGCTTTAAAAAATTATTTAAATGATGGCATAGTACAAACTGAAATTTTAAATGACAAAAGTAATTTTATGATTTGCAGTTATTGGTGGGGTAATGGAGTTGTTAATAAAAACTCTGTTCGTGGATTAACATATGATCAACAAGTAGATAGATTAATCGCTCAATGTCGTAAACTTAAAATTAATTATTATTTTATTAGATTTCCAATTTTTGAACAAAAAGGCATGTATCAAATTGCCCTTGGATTAAAAGGAGAATTTATAATGCGGTGCTTATTACAATTTCCAAAATACAAAGTTATTTATATTGATACTGATTTACAAATTTTACAATATCCACATTTATTTGATATTGATGCAGATTGTTATTTCTTAAATTGGAATGAATATGATTTTGATTGTTATAATCCTTTTCAATTAGAATTACCTGGAGGTATTCTCGGGTTTGCAAATACACATGGAGCTAGAACATTATTAAGTATATTAAATAACTATATGATTAAAAATTTACATTTAGCAGAAGATAAATCTTTTTCTGGAATTATTACCAGACATTTTATGGGAACATATTTACGTTGTGTTTGGTTGCCATTAAATTATATGTATATGTTTGGTAAACATGAATATGATCCTACTATTGGAAAATATACACATGTAGCAGATTTTAAAGAAGAATTAAAAAATGAAGACTACAAATTACATGATCTTGTTATGATTCATGAAGATTTTGAAACAGGAGCATTAGATGATGTCTTTTTTCAAAGAGTTGGTAAAGTATCCAGATGGCCACCAAATGTTTATCGTCAATTAGGAGAAAAATTAAGATGTTTAAATGTTACTTTTAATAATTACGTTGATTTTAATCTTGATAAAAATCAATTAAAAGATTATTTACCAGATTTTAAAATACGTCAATCTGAAGATATTTATAAAAACAAACGGTTAATAAAAGAGGTATCAAGTAATATCCATTGTAAATTAAACGCTCAGAATTTAAATAACACGAGTAATTATATTTTAGTTTCCTTATTTGATAATACAATTAGTAAAGAAGTAATTACGTCTTTTAAAGAATATTGTAATCGTTTTAATATAAATTACTTACTTTATAAATCTAATAAAAAGGACTACAATAATATTTCTAAACCTACACTTTTCTTAAATATTCTTAAACAATACAAAAAAAACATTGCATATGTAGATATTACTACACAACTCAAACGAGATCCAACCTTTTTTAAAGTTAAAAACATGGACTTTATGACAATGAACTTAAACAATACAAGTGTAACAAAAACAAAATGTTCAGATTTAAGAATTTTAAAAACGTTAAATGACAACTTGTACTTTTTCGCATATAACAATGTTGTTTTAGACTTTTTAAAAATATGGTACGAATACAACGACGACCTCGAATTCCAACATAAAAATTTAGAATATGCATTTAATAAATCCTTAGCTACAAATCGATTACGCTGTTATTGGTTCCCTAAAGAATATTTAGTAGGACCAATTTTAAAATACACACAAATAAATAAATTTTTCAATCACAACTACCCTAATAAGAATATACGTAAATTTACAAAAAGTGTTCAACAATGCTCTATTAAACCTAGTTTAGACGATGGATTACCACGAAAGACACATTATTATGGTAGTAACAATGGTTCTGTATATCATAACAGATATGGTAAATTGTTTTTAGAATTTTAAAAATTGTAAACTTTTTTTACTTTAATACAGTAAACTTTTTTATATATTTATATTAAGAGTATGAATGTAAATATAAAAAAACGTAAAGAGATATTTGATAAATTTCAAGATAATTTTGATTATACTGTTTTACAAAAACAAACGGAATTAGGTCGAGGTGGACAAGGCAAAGTATATAGTTATTGTAAAAAAGACGATGACCAAAAATGTGTAGCTGTAAAAAAAATATATATTGAAGAACAACAATCTAAATATCTTAGTGATCCATTTAGTAAACGAGCTTTATTACACAGCACATTTATTGAATTAGCCGCTATGAAAGTGATTAACCAATTAATTTTGTCTAAAGTTTGTCCGAATTTTATCTTGAATTACACATGGCGATTTAAATCTCGATCCGGTATATGTGATGACCTATATCCTAATGTTGCTTACTTTTTTAATGAATACATTTCAGATTCACAAACCTTTACGGAATGGGTCAAATCTGATCATGGTATTGAAGAATTATATAATGCATATTTTCAAATTATATACGCTCTTTATACATTACAACTTAGATTAAATATGACACATTTAGATTTACATACAGATAATATTATTGTACAAAAAGTTCCAAAAGGTGGCTATTGGGAATATACTATTGATGAAACTACTTATTACGTACCTAATTTAGGATATATTTTTTATATAAATGATTTTGGTCATGCTTGGATACCCAATGTTTTGAAAAGTTGGTTTATTCGTCAAAGATACAATCCCAAAAAGATTAAAAGCCATTTTGATTTAATGATTTTATATCGAGGTCACCTTGCCGAGCTAAAGCGCAGCTTTGGTGAAGGTCACCTTAACAAAACTAAGAAAAAATTCTTTCAAAAAGTATTACAAACTATTATAAAAACATTACGTAATGGTTCTCGAGAAGACTTCCCTAAAATAATTAAAGACATATGGTTAGATAAATACAAGGTTATAAATAACAATAGTTCAATTATTGATAAATTTAATATTAATAACTCTATAAATATATCCGAAATTCCAGTAGAATTACAACGATTATTTAATTAATTATATTATTATTTCATTTCGTCTAAAATATCCTTAATCTTTATATTTGTTCCTTTTTCAACAAATTTATTATATAGACCCTTGGAAACTAAATTGTCATATATATTTTCATTTTTATTTAATGTTTCTAGATACTCTAAAAAACTTGGAGTTTGAGCCTTTTTAAATAAGTTTAATAATTTTTGAGCAAATAAATTTTCCGTTTCTGTAAAATTTTCTGTTTTATAAAATTTTGTATATAGTATATATAATATTACTAATCCTAGTATAACATATAAATATCTATTATCCATATTGTTTTATTATAATAATAATATAAAAAATTTTTATTAATTTTTTTATTTATATTATTATTTTTTATTTATATATATTAATATATGCCTGTTGATTGTAGTAAACCAACTTCAAGTTTAACTCAACAAGAACAAACTTTATGTACATGTAAACAAGCAACGGATGCTATGCTTCAAACTTTAAAAGTATATGAAACTTTGTCATTAAATTATACTAATGATAAAACAGCATATGACCGTCAAAAGACAAGACATGACCAATGGAGAAATATGTCTGGTGAATTTGCTAATTGGGCTACAAGAAAACAACAATTAATAGATGAAAGAAAAGTATGGAATAATTGTGTACTTTGGACCGGAGTATATGGACATAATGATTGGTGTCAAGGAGATACTGGTTTTGCAAGACAAACTGGTGCAGGTGGACACGGGTGTATTGGGGGTCAAGGTAAAGGTGAATGTCAAAGAGATGACAATCAAGTTACTGAACAATTACGTAGAGAAGGTTATAATGCGGCGGAACCTAATGTTCCTAGTGTACCACAAACACCAGTATTTAAAAGTGAGAATACTATTCAATGTTGTTCACAAATTTTTAGTAATATTAATGTTAGCGGCGGGCCAACTGAATTTAATAATATTAATCAAAATTGCTCACAACAAATAAATAAGGAATTAAATAAACAAGCACCTACTTCAGCACCAGCACCAGCACCAGCACCAGCAACAACTTCTGCACCAACAACAACTTCTGCACCAACAACAATTTCACCACCTACTTTAGATAAAGTAGATGAAGGAGATGAAGGAGATAAAGATGAATCAAATCAAACTACAATTATTATTATTATTATTATAGTAGTTTTATTATTGTTATTAAGTTCTTCTTCTATAAGTAGTATTTTCTTTATAAATACAGGTGATGAATAATTAAATAAATATTTATTATAATATGATAATTTTTTAACATATTATAAATTTTGATGTTAACCATTTATTCTACATATACACCACCAGTTAGTAATATCCATGAACCTCTATTACTGTCACCAGTTGCATTAAATAATAATTTAACACATTGTCCCTGTCTCTTAAATATTATTCGCGTAGGTTGCGTACTTATGTTAATTGGATTTGGCGCTATTAATTTATTTTCACCGAAATGTAATGTATAAATAGATCCTGCTGCCATTGATTCACATACTATTATTTTCATTGTACCATCTGCAATATCTATATTACTTGATCCTATTGTACCCATCGCTCCTGTAAAACTAGGACCAGTTACAGAAAATATTGATACAATCGTTGATAATAAAGGATTTCTTGTTGGAAACTCAGATGACATACTATATCTATCTATACTATATACTAAAGAACTTGTCATTGTTACTTTTTCTAAATTTGCTGCAACCGTATTTGTTAAATTTGAAAATCTACCTGTTTGTGGCGAAGCAACCCCAATAGGCGTATTATTTATATTTCCACCACTAATTTGGAAATTATTACCAATTATTGCATTTGACCCAGCTGATACGTCACCATCTAATACGAATCCACTTAAATTATTTGTAAATACTTTATTTACTTCTATATCACTTAATGTACCTGAAACTACGTTGTCAGTTATAACAGCATCTTTATAATAAACCCACCTTTGACTTGAACTTTTAAAACCATAAAACCCAGTTTTATAACCTAAACTTCCTGATGTAAGACTTGAATTTCCAACAGTTGACCAATAATTAACTTGAATCCCCACGTCTTTACCTTGAAATGTAGTTAAATTACTTTTTACAATTCCTTTTGTTCCCGACCCAGTTAAACTAGAAATATTAGTTATTGTAAATTCAGTTCCGTTTATTATACTTGTTATACCAAATGTTTCATCAATTTTTGGTGTACAATCTGAATTTTTAATAATGATGCTGTCACCTACTCTGAAATTATGCGTGGAATTAACCGTTATTTTAACATTACCAGATAAAGGTCCTGAATAATTACTAATATTTGTTATATCTAAATATTGTGATGTGCCTAATGGTAGAATGTATCTATTTAAATCAGAATCTGGATCAGGTGTTGATGTTATTGTTCCTACAACATTTATATTTCCAGAAATTGTAAAATTTGATGTATTTATTGATATTCCATTATAACCATTTATTAATAATTGAGTTCCATCACTTAAAATACTTTCTGATGTAGATCCAAATGATAATATTGTATTTGTTGGTATAAATACAGTTCCTGCTGAAGCCTTTGGAGTTAAATTAATATTTCCCGATGAACTTGTAATATTTAAATTACCACCACTTGACATTATATAATTACTAGAAGTTTGACCTCCAAAATACAATGGTGTATTATTTGAAATGTTTACTGAAGAACTTCCTGATGTATTAACATTTAAATAAATACTACCTGTTTGAGAAGTAACGTTAATGTCATTTGATGATTTTAAAGTTAAATTACCAGATGTGGTTACTGAAATCGAATTACTTGTTGTTCCAAAATTTAAACCGGAATTATAATTTAAATTAACATTACCAGAACTTAGATTTAATACACCTGATGAAGAACCAGTTATAGTAGTAACATTATTTATCCTTCCATTTTGAATATCTAAATTTGTAAAATATCCATCGCCAAATTGGACGTTACCATAAGATCCAGAAAATACTTCATTTGTATTAATTCCATCTCGTATAAATACAAACCGTTCCAATGAATTTTTATAACCAAAAAATCCAGTTTTTGAAGCAGTATTATTATTCCATTTAAATTCTATACCACGATCTTTACTATCGTTAATAACAGGACCTGTAACACCACCTATTGAAAAAATAGGATCTTGTAAATTTGTTACAGTACTATAAATAGTGGTAGTAGTTCCATTGATTTGTACATTTCCATTTAAAATAACTTTACCATTTCCTGATAAACTTGTTATTGTTAAATTACCGTTAGTGTCACTTGATATAGAATTATCAGTATTACCAAATGATAAAGGAACATTGTATGGTATTTCGACTTTTGTTCCAGCCATTAACATTATATTATTTGAACTTATATATGTATTACTAGTCGCTACAATATTTATTGTACCTCCACATCCAATTAATGTATTCAAATTTGATATTGTACCACAATTCAAATTTATTGAACCACTACTTTGAAAAATTATATTGTCCTTTAAATAAAGACTACTAAATTCTGCAGATCCTATAGTTCCAGATATAACTTCATTTGTATTAATTGTATCCGAATAATATGTAAATCTTTGTGTAGAATTTTTCCAACCAAACCACGATGATTTTAGTGAGCTTGTCGTGTTTAATAGATAACTGTATTCTATACCTCTATCTTTAAAGTCATTGTTTGTTAAGTTGTAATTTGCCAATGTTAAAATAGGATCTCTAAATCTTACATTTTCCATATTAATATTTACAGTACTTCCTGTTGTACCAGAAATAGTAAAGTTACCAGTAGAAAATAACGTAGATCCTATTGTCCCATTTATCACATTAAAATTTGCTGTTGTAATATTTGTATTACCTGAAATATTTTGATTTAAAATGTTAAAATTACCTGATACATCTGATTTAATTGATATATTACGGTTTACATCAAAATACAATAATGTACCAGTAGATAAATTTACAGAACTATTTGCTGATAAATTAATTTCATTAATATTTTTTAAATCAATTGAATTACTAATTCCATTACCGTATAAGACTAAATTTCCAGAAGTATTGCTTGAAATACTATTTGACGTTCCAGTCATATTAAAAATTAAGTTTCTATTATTTAAAAGTCTTACATTTCCACCTGTGCTATATAAATTTATGTCTCCAGAATTTGAAGTTAAAACAATATTGCCACTAGAACTACTAACATTAACATTACTTGTTGCTATTAAATTATTTGAATTACCAAGTATAAAAATTCCACTTGTTGTTCCCCATATTCGTTCTGTTGAATTTCCTAATTGTATACTAGTTGAACTTGGTATAATAATATTACCAAAGGTTGTTGTAAGGTACATGTTTTTATTTGTATCGACTAATAAATCACCAGACGTATTAGATGATATCCTTTGTGAACCTATTGATGTTCCGTCAAATGACACGTATGTATTTACTGGAATTATAACACTTGCTGATGAAATTCTAATATGTTGTGATCCAGATAGTATTAAATTACCATTTGTACTTTCACGTATATTACTCCCACTTGTACCAATTGTAATTGGAATATTATTTGGAACAAAAATATCACCGTTTGAATTTAATGCAATTCTATTACCTGCTGTAATATTTAAATTGTTTGTTGCAAGAAGATTAATTGTACCTCCACAACCAGTTATTCTATTAACATTTAATAGATATCCACAATTAACATCAAAACTTCCTCCTGTATTCAATGTAACAGTATTTGCACTAATATCACCAATCTCAAATTGACCTGTTGCACCAGATATTATTTCATCGTTATTTATTGCATCTGGTATAAAAGTAAATTTGTTTGTAGATGTTTTATAACCAAACCAACCTAATTTCATTGAACCACTTGATGATAAATATCTGTATTCAATACCACGATCTTTATTATCTTGCGAAGTTAAGGTGTAGTCTGCTATTGTAACAACTGGATCAGCTATCTTTGTATTAGTTGTTTTAATCTCGGTTAATAAACCAGATTGTATTATACTATTTGTTCCTACTATATTAATAGATGATCCGTTGTAATTAATATAATTTCCAGTTGATGTTGTACCAGATGCAAAATGTATTTGTGTATTTGTAGGTATTAATAATGAATTACCACTAGATACATTAAAAAAGATGTCTTTACTACTTGATACGATTAAACCACTTGTATTTCCAGAAACAGAATTAGTTGTATCACCAAATGTTAAATCTATATTTTCAGGAATCGTAACAAATGTTGTCGCATTAAGATTAATTTTACTGCTTGGAATTTTAACTAATGATCCTATAGTTAAATTAGATATAGAAACACTTGTATCACTTATTGTAAATGATGTTGGTGATAAAATAGTACCAACTGTATAATTATTATTAAAAGAACCAGCACTTGTAACTGTTATAACATTACCAGATTTTAAATTATGATTAGTTAATGTAGTTATTGATGTAATACATTGACTTGTATTTGTTAATGTCATTGAATTTGATATTACTAGAGGTTCTGTGATTAAAGAAATATCTCCATTTATAGTTTTGTAAGTTTGTCCATTAAATGTAGATAATAAACTAGATCCTGATGTAGATTGTAATAATATATTATTTTTAACATCAAAAGTTAAACCTCCATTTTGCATTTGTGTATAAAAATTTCCATATGAAGAAACATTGTATACAGGACCATTTAAAAAAACTGATCCCCCATTAGGAATTATTTCTACATCACCACCTAAATTTGTTGCTTGTATAAAATTATTACAAATTCTCAAATTTCCTAAATACGAACATCCATCTACTCGAAATGTAGAATTTCCTAAATCTAATATACCAGTATTAGAATCCCAACTAACAGCTGATCCTATAATATTACTATAAAAAATTACGTCACCATATGTAGTTAAATCTGTAAAATTACCAATATTAGGCAAAGTTATACCAATTGGAGTATCATCAATTTCACCTTTTACAATTGAACCAGAAAAAGTTCCATTTTCAATTAAACCTTCTATACTTAAATTTTCAAGTACTAAATTATTAGTTGCAATTGTGTCAAAACTACCATAATTAGATTGTAATATTTGACCCTTTAACGGTTTTGTTAAAGGTTTCATAGAAATATTTGAACTCATTTTAAACTCTAATATTTAGAAATAAAAATAAAAAAAAAAATAGCCTTAATATTTATTATTCAAAAAAGTAACATCAAAAAGAGGCTTACGCCTGCAAAGAACATTATTATATAAATGATAACATCTTAATTGCAGGCGTAAGCCTCTTTTTAAAAAGTAATGATTATTCAATAGTGTCTCTAATATATGTTTCAACTGATGTCGTTTTTGTAGTAGGAAATCTTGGAATACCACGATCAGTTAATTCAAAATATTTTACATACAATTTTTTACCTTTATATTCGAAATTTTTAACACAATTACTGTATAATTCTTGACGTTCTTGTTTCGTTCCTCCTGGTCTAACATTAAATTCTTGACCGTTTTTAGTTTTACAAACCCAAACAATTAAATTTTTATTTTCTTTACTAGTATCCTTTTCATATGTAAAATTAACAATTTCAAATTCATCATCTTTAAAATCTTTATATTTTAAAAGATCAGTAGATCTTATTTTACATTTATAAATACCTAGTTTATTACGTAAAATACTTCCTTCATAATTATTTTTAATAAAATTACTATGACACTCTTTAATTTTTTCTTCTGAATTTACTTCAGATGTTTCTACTAATTTTATCATTTTAAATTTATTTGTATCTATTAAATCTTTTAATTTTTTAAATCTATTATCAAAAGTCATATTATCAATAACTATATCGTATACATGATATTCTATCTTATCTAGATTATCTATGTCATTTTTATCCAACTGTTTCTTTCTTAAAATTCCTAAATCTTCAAATAAACCTTTATGTATATAAAGTTCTCCATCTAAAATAATATTTTCCTTAATAGAACATAATTCTTTATATAATCGTGTCCCTTTTATTATAGAAAATTCTTTACCTTGCCTCGAATTACACAATTTATCTTTACTATTAAAAATACAACGATAACCATCTAATTTAGGTTGAATATATGCTGGATATTTTAATTTTGATTTATGTTTATTAAAATCTTGTGCTAACATTGGATAAATAATTTTTATTGTAGTGTCATTTTCATTTTCATCTTTATTTTCATTTGAATTTTCATTTATATTTTCATTTGAATTTTCATTTATATTCATATTATCAGTGGTTTTTACAATTTCATTTATATTTTCATTTATACTTATAACAGAATAACCTTCATTAACTTTTTTAGTCCATTTTGATTGAGCTTCCATAATAGCTTGAGTAAAATGAGTTGTACAATTGCTTTTGTTTAAATTTTTTCCTAAATTTAATCTACGTCTTTGTTCAATTAACCGTTTATAACCATAAATAATAACAATTTCTGAAAATTCAAGATATTTTTCAACTTTTAAACTCCAAGATCTAACTTTACCATGTGCATCTTTTTCATATAATGTTTCAAACTGCTTGACTTCAATTGGGCTTTCAGTTAATTCTATTGTTGTAGTCATTACTTTTATTTAAATTTAAAATTTTAATTAATTCAATTTTTAAATTATGTTTAATTGTTCATCTTCTGATAATTTTTTCCCACCATTATATTCGTATGCCCATTTATTATCTAATAAATATTGTGATAAACATATATCATAATCATTTGTCTTTTCATTTAAACAATATACATTTGCTAATAATCTACCATATTTATCAAATTCCAAACATTCCAACCATACTACTATTAATTTTTTATCTAAAACCTCTTTAATTTCATGTTTTGTTAAATTATCTGATAGTGTAATTAATTTTACAAGTTCGTTTTTTGTATTTTCTGCAAAATGTCTTAAATCACTATTATCACTATGTAATTCACTTGTATCAATACCATTAAGTCTGACATTAAATTTAAAATAATTATCATAAATTGGTAAAATTATTGATAAACTATCACCATCTATAATATCAACTAATCTTCCATATGTTTTTAAATTATTTAATGAAAAACGGGGTGTTTTTATTCCATAATTTTTGAACGCGTTAATGTCAATCATATTATTATTAATAAATAAATAAATTTAAAAGTAAACAATTATTAATATTATTAATAATGTCTGAACAAATTTTAAAAAATTACAAGAATACATTTAATAATATGAGTAATTTATTAAATCAAATGCTTAATTCTAAAGACCAACATTTTATCGATAACAAAAGACAACAAACAATTAAATTATTAGAAAATTTTGTACAACATTTAGAAATAACAGATTATTTATTAATTGACTGCAATCCTATAGTTCCAAAAGATGTTTTTATTGAAATGTATTTTAATTTAGGAACATTATATAAAAATCAAACTGAAAATGTTTTAAAACAAAACAATAACATTTTAACAAAAGAACATGAAAATAATTTTAGAACGAGCTTAAATTGTTTTTATAATATTTTACGAATTTCATTTGAAAATGAAATGGCTATAAAACAAATAGTAAGTATTTTTACACATCTTTGTTTTTTTTCACAAAATGATTTGCAAAAATCTTTAAGTTATTTACAAGAAGCCTTGATATATTCACCTGGTAATGAAACTATTCATTATAATATTGGTCATATTTTTCAAAAATTAAACAAGTTAGAAATGTCTTTAATACATTATAAATTATCATTAAATTTAATCCTTGCAAATTTAAATAAAAAAGAAGACCTAAAAGAAGCTGAAGCATTGCGTTTAAATTGTTTAAATGGTATTTCTTATATTTTTAGGTCTATTAAACAATGGCCACAATCACTATATTAATTATTAAAATCAGAAGCTATAAATAATACCGAACCTGATATTCAAAATCAATTAGGTGTTGTTTATACAGAAATGAGACGAACAGATTTAGCAGAAATTGCATATAACAAAGCTATAAAACATTATGAGAAAACATTTATATCTAATGATTCAAAATTCTTTTTAGCTGAAATATATTTAAATTTAGGTCATATGCATTCATATAATGGTAATAATAATAAATCAATAGAATGTTATAATAAATCTTTACAAGTATGTCCTAGATTTACATTACCTTTTCAAAACAAAATTATGAATTTAAGTTATATTTTTGATGAATTACAAGATAAAATGTATATACTAAATCAACATAAATTAATTAACAAAATATATGAAAAGGGAAATGGTATGTTTAAATTTGATATTTCTTTTTTTAATAGTAAAAAAATTAATATTGGAATTATTTCTGGAGATTTTATGGATCACCCTGTAAGTTATTTTATTAGTCCACTTTTAAAAAATTATAATAACGATGAATTTACAATAACATGTTATTCTGAATGTATTATTAATACAAAACTGTATAATGATAATATCATATTTAAATTAATTAAAAATATGTCTAATAAACAAATTGCAAAAATAGTTTACGATGATAAAATTCATATTTTACTTGATTTATCTGGACATACTGCATTTAATCGTTTAGATGTTTTTGCTCTAAAACCTAGTCCTATTCAAATAACATATATTGGATACCCTTATTCAACGGGATTAAACGAAATGGATTATAGAATTACTGATAAAACATGTGATAATGAGGAAGTTTCTCAAAAATTTTATACTGAAAAGTTGTTGTATCTTGAAAATTCTTTTCTATGTTATGACCCAAATGTTACAACAATGAATAATCCTGTTACAAAACAATTCAAATTGGAAATTACACCTACACCTTATTTAACAAATCGATATATTACAATAGGTTGTTTTAACCGTGTTAATAAAATTACAGATAATGTAATCAAATTATTCAATGAATTAATGTTAAAATTTAGTTCTATACGTTTTGTTTTTAAAACCAAAGCTTTAATTAACAAATCTGTTCAAAAAACATTTTTAAATAAGTTTAATAGTTCTGTTCGATCAAGAATTACTATATTAGATTGTACAATATCACATAATGAACATTTATTAACTTATAATCAAATTGATTTGGCAATAGATACATTCCCATATTCGGGAACAACAACTAGTTGCGAAGCCTTGTTTATGGGCGTTCCTGTTTTTAGTTTATATGATTCTGAATTCTACTTCCATGCCCAAAACGTAACATGTAGTATATTAAAGTCTAGTGATTTACAAAAGTATATCTTCAATAATAAACAGGAATTATTTGATAGACTTAAATCTATAAATAATGAAACTGATGATTTTTGGTATAATCTTAAAAACAATACCAAAAATAAATTTTTATCAGGAAAAGTTTGTGATCAAAAAGAATACATTAAAAATATACAAAATTTGTTTAAACAAACATTTGAAAAAACTCGATTAAATTATACATGATCACAAATTATACTATTACCATTTTGTTTACATTTTGTACCAGGTGCACATTCTCTATATATCCAATTATTATGTACACACATGTCAAAACCACTATTTTTACATTTCATTTCACCTAAATTACATCCATTTAATTCAGGTAAAATTTCAACTCGTTCTGGAAGTACTTGATCAACTCTTTCTTGATGTTCTGGACGTTCAACTGGTTCTTGTTGTTCTGGACGTTCAACTCGTTCTTGTTGTTCTGGACGTTCAATTGTTTCTGGAAGTACTCGTTCTCCATTATTATTTACTGTAAGAACTATTTCTCGTCTATTATAAAATAACGTTCTTCCATCTTGTTCAGGAGAATCTGATGGGTTCCATTCACCAATCGTTGGATATCCTGGTAAATTAACAACTAATAATTCAGTTCCTTTTAACTCTGCAAAATCATTTGCTGAATTTCCATTATTTACAGTAACGTCTGTACATTCCATATAATATTCTCTATTACCTACACGATTAACCCATGTCCAAAAAACTGTCATTTTACCACCAGGTGCGTTTTCTGGTAAATCAAAATCATAAGTCATTGAATCTAATAAACATGAATTTAAAACTGTTTTTAAAACTATAAAATTAGAATCATCATAAGAAATTCCAAATTGACAATGCCCACCACCATGTACAGCCGTTCCTTCTAAAGTTACTTGTATATTATTACCATTAAATGTACTAACAGAAGGTCCTTGAGGAAAACCTTTACATGGAAAGGTGAAAAAATCTGGTGAAACGTTTAATGGTGAACGTAGATTGTAATTAACCAAACCTTGTGAAACATAATACGAACTAGCTTGATTTCTTCTTGATGGTGGATTAATCATCGAAATATGACAATTTATACCTAACAAACTTGTTA
>Ga0102863_1000196_pt1 | contig 17321 bp, 22 predicted proteins | sample Colrivmet1449A02_FD_78451 | JGI IMG/M metagenome (GOLD analysis project Ga0102863, IMG submission 78451) | Estuarine microbial communities from the Columbia River estuary - metaG 1449A-02 | ecosystem: Environmental > Aquatic > Marine > Intertidal zone > Estuary | place: USA: Columbia River...
AACTGCTATTGAAAAAATAAAACAAGATAATTTAAAACATAATACGCCTTCTAATGATTTAGGAGGAGTATTAATAAATAATAGTGCTGCATTTTTAAGTAATTCTAAAGAATATAGAGAATTTTATAATAGAATATTTAGAATGGCTTTTCCTTTAGCTTTAACATTAGCATCTCCAGTTAATCCATTAGCTAGTGTTATGTTATATCTTACTTATATAGGAGCATTAGATACTTTAATTTATAAACCTTTATATTTTTTAAGAAATGATCCTACAGATGCAGGAAGATTTAAAAAAGCATATAATGCCTGGAAACTAAGTTTATCAGAATTTTTTAATAGAGATTTAAGAGAAAAAAATATAGAAAATAATGCTGAAATAGAAAAAGAAGTTGCAAAAGGGTATAAAAAAATAATTTCTAACTTAATTGAATATATAAAAAATAACCTAAATAAAAATAGAATTAATGATAATATTCTATTATTAGGAGAATATAAAATTCCTAAACCTTTTGAAGTTGAAAGAAATAATAGATTATTATTATCTACAGATTTTTTATCTAACCAAAAAAGCATTACTCAAGCTAGATATAATTATGAAACAAATATAAGATGGGAATCTTGGATTAGAATGACTGCTGATTATAATGAAACAAGGGCAGGTGTAACTAATTCAAATATTATTGATACAATTAAAGATAGGTATTGGTTTAATAAATTTTTTAAACCAACAAAATCATTAAGTGCTTTAAGGTTTACTTTAGGAATAATAGCTAGTAAATTACTAAAAGGAAACATACAATCAGCAATAATGAACTTAACTATTGGTCAATTTGGAGTATTTTTACATACAAATCCTAGTACTTTTGCTAAAAGTGTTATTAATATGTTTACTCATAATACTGAAATGTTATATATGGGTACTAATTTAAACAATGTTGTAAATAGTTTTATAGGTAATTTTGGGAATCCTTCTAATTCAACTACTAGATTATCTTTTTTTGATGCTTTAAAAAATATGTTTACAGGAAGAGATACTAATGTAGCAAAGTATAATAATAATCTTATAAAGCATATTTCAAAAAATTTAAGAAAAAATAGAGGTACAGGTTTTACAGAATTTGATGAAAGTGAATCTATCTTAACAAAGGAATTTGGTTTAACTAATACTCAAATGCTTAATAATCTTGGGGAAAAGTTTATTGAAGAAAATACAATATTTCAATATTTAAATAGTAATCCAATTATAGATGAAAATGGAAAGCCTATAAAAAATTTAAAAAAATATTTAAAAATTGAAAATGGTTTAATAGTTTTAGATAGAACTAAATTGCCTAAAAATTTATATTTAAAAAATACTACTAATTTAGCTTATAAAAATTATTATAATTTAAATATAGATTCTAATGTTAATATTGAAAAAGCTAGTCCTAAAGATTTAGGAATTAACCCTTTAACTGATGTAGAACTAAATGAATTTTTAAATATTACTATGTCAAATGATATTTCTAATTTAATGGAAAAATCTCAAGGGGTGTATAATATTTTTAATAAAGCTTATTGGAGAAATACTGGAATAGGGTTAATATTATTTCAATTTAAAGATTATGTATTATCTTCATTAACAAATACTATAGGTTCTAGAAAAATTAAAAATAATTTTACTAGTTATGAAACAAGTATTTTAAATTCTTTAACTAAGGCTTTTGATAGAATGGCTATTTCAGGTTATAGATTTATTGATAAAGATGCTAAATTTAATAAAGATGTAGATCAAAATTTATTAATTTTAAATAATGTATCTAAAATACAATTTTTTAGAGAATTAAATTTTTTAAGAAATCGTTTAGTTTCTTTTTTAACTCAATCTGAAGGTAAAATAAATAAAAAATTAAAAGAATTAGCTAATAATAATGAAAAATTTAGAAAAGATACAAATAGAAAAACAAGTTCTAATATTTTATTAAATTTACCTATAAATTGGTATTTAACAAATATTAAAGATAAACCAATTGATGATGTTAATTTTAAAATATCTGGAGAATTTAATTTAGATACTAATAATCCTAATTTTAATAAACAACTTAATTATATTAAAAGTTTAATTGATAAAAAATTTAAAACAAAAGAAAATTTTACTCAAGCTGATTTAGATATGTTAACTAAATTTGATATTGATCAAAATTATTTAAACATAGTTCAAGGTTATTTAAAATTAAAATTAAGTTTAACTGCAGATGTAGAATCAATTAACAAATTACTTAATTTTGGAGTTTTAAATTTAGGACTTATATTATTATTAGGGTTTTTAAAATCTTTAGAATGGCCTGAAGAAGAAGAAGATGAAGAAGGTAAAAAAATATTAAATTTAAAAGACTGGGCTCTTGCAACAGGAGAATATTCTTTAGCTAGTTTTCTATTAAACTATGTTCCTTTTGATATTGATGATGCTTATGGAATAGATTATAAGAAATTTACTGTAGAAGCTTATAAATTTTCACCTTTTTTATCTCAAATTAAAGAAATTTTAGGAACAATTGATATAGGGTATGAAGAAGAAATGTTAAAAAATATTACTGAAGAAAAACAAGAATTTTTATTAACAGTAATAGAAATGAATAATGGAGAATTACCTTTATTAAAGCCTAAATTAATTGAAAATAAAGAAACAGAAGAATTTGAGTTAATTTATGGATCAACATTATTAAAAAATAAATTAATAGGATTAGGTATAAATAAAGAAATTTTAAATAGTTTTTCTTCTTTTGCAGAAGATAAAGAAAAATTAGAAGAAAGAAAAAGTAAAAAATTTATTGAATTATTATCTAAAAAAGCTATTGATAATAGATCATATAAATTTGGAGATAGAGATCCTAATAAAAGTGAAGAAGACAAAGAAGAACAACAAGAATTAATGGAAGAATACCAAGAAGAAAAAGAAGCTTTAAGGCAAATATATAAAGAATTATCTGAAGAAATAAAAAATAAAAATAAATAAAAAAAAGCCACCAATTAAGGGGGCTTTTTTAATAATATTAAATATTTTCTGGTCTATAAATATTTTACTAAATTAATAATACTCATCTTTATAGTCATCAAAGCAATCATCAAACTCAGCATAGTTTGTAAAAAGTTCTTCCCCTGGCTCAATATTTTTAAGTGCTATTGTAACATCTTTAGTGTTATTTAAATTAGGAGTATAACTATGATTTAAAAAATTTGTTAAATCACAAGAAGAATAATAATAATTATTTTCTATCCAAGCATATTTATTAAAATATTCTTGTTGAGCATTGGACATTTGTTGAACTTTATCTATAGAAATTTTAATATCTACTCCTTCTTCAAACTTCCATACTATAGAATCTTTTGGTATAAACTCTGTAGCAAATAAACCTAACCCCATTTTAGGATTAGTAGCTACTTTAACTTCTGTTTTAAATAAAAACATATTTTATTTTATTAATTGTGATTAAATATTTTCAGCTCTATAAATATAATTAGGACTATTTGCATAAGTCATATCAACATCTTCACTAGACATTCTTGGATTATTAATTTTTATCTTAGGAGGAGATTCTTTATTATAAGGTTTAATAAAATCTGCATTGTGCCATCTTAATAGATTATTAGGGTGTATACAAAAATTACCACAATCCATTTCAATAAAATGAAAGCATTTACTGTCTAAATCTTCTGAGTATCCTATATTAATACTATTAGGATCAGTTTCATAATCATCTATTGTAAAATGATAGATACCACTTCTCCATTTACTATCTCTACAAAATATATCCACTCTTTTATGTTGTAAAAATTTAAAACAAGTGGTAGCAATAGCATTGGATTGGCAATCCCAACTCTCTAATAAAGAAAGTCTTTTTTGCTCATCATCAGATAATACATCATAATTATCAAGGTGTTGAAATGCTGATATAGGCATATTCCACATAATAGCTCCTATATTAGATTGAAAATGAAATAACATAGGATAGTTTATAGTAGATTTAACTCCAAAAATATATCCTGGTAAGTCTTCTTTTAGCCCTATAAATTCTTTTCTAATTTTACACTCTATATAAGGTGTATTTGCATTTAATTGTGCCATATTTTAAAATATATATCTAATTTTTATTTTTAAATCTTCATTAATTAATTGAGTAAGTTCATTAATTAATTTTTCTTTTAATTGCCATTTGTATCTAACATTATTTCCACCATACTTACTTATTTTTTCTTCTTGTATTTCTGGATTCCATAATAAAGATTCATTTAATCCTCTTTCTAAATTAATTTTATTTAAGTTAGCATTATGAGTTAAAAATATAATTTCTAAACCACATTGGTCTTTAAATTCTTGACTAACTTCATTGTTAATTATATTAAATAATTCTTTATAATCATTTAAATAATTGTCATAATAAATAACAGGACTTAAATTAAAATGTACTTCCCAACCTGCTTCAAATAATTTTTGAGCTCCTTTAATTCTAGTTAATGTTAAACTTGTAGACTTTTCTACTTGAGTTCTAATATTTTCTGGTATTAAAGAATGTCTTATTCTAATTTTTTTATTAGAGTCATAATTTAATAACAAAGGATTGTACCATTTAGTTGCAAATGTAGCACCCATTCTTGGATGATCTTTAAAGTAATCAAATACTCTTTTCCAATCATATTTATTCCAATATTTATTTATATCTACATCACACCCAATATCTACAAGGTATAAACTATTATGAACTTGATTAGGAGTTTTAATTAAAGGTTTAGTATTAACCCAATTATTACAAGCTAATAAAATTTCACTTATATTAGTATTAAGATAAACAGTTGGTCTATTAAATCTATGTACATAACAGTATTGACAATAAGGATTATTGTTTTGGTCTCTACACCCTAAAATAAAATTGGCAGAAGTAGCATCGCCACTTCTACCATTATCTTTACATAATATTGTTTTAGTTTTTTGAAACTTTTCCATTTAAATTAAATTAACAAGCATCTCTATACATTATATTATATTTCTGAATTATTAAATCAACTTTTTGCCAATTACTTCCAGCTGCTCTTACTTCATTTTCAAACATTTTATCTAGTTGAGCTTTGTCGTATATACAATCTTTAGAGCATGATACTATCATAAATAATGATAAGATAAATAATATTTTTTTCATTATATTTAATTTAATTTTTTAGTAAGAATTTCAGTTATAATATCTTGTACTTCAAATTCAGATTCATTATCAGTATCAAGACAATCAGGAATTAATTCTAATTCTACAAGTTTGTCAGTTATTACAATTGATATATCTCTTATATCATCTTCAGTTAATTTTTTCATTGTTTTTGTGTTTAATTTTTAAATTCATTATTGGATGTATTTCTGTAATACCATGTGTTTTATCAAAAACATAAGGTCCTTCAATTTCAATACTATCTCCTTCTGTTGGAATTATAATTTTATTTTTATAAAACCAACAGATTGGAAATATTGATGGGGCAGCACATACAATTTCACCTACCATACACCCGTTTTCATCTTTATAGTTATTTTTAACTAATAAACTATTATTTTTTATTCTTAATTGAATATGTACATCTCCATCAATATCAGACTCTACTTTTTCAACTCTACCATATAAAGTTTTAGATGAGTCTAATATAATCAATCTTCCTGGATGATGTATTCTATTACAAGGACAATCTTCCTTTGAAATTAAGGTTAATAATAATAAAATACCTATAACTAATAATGTTAATTTCATATTACAATTATTTATTTATAATTACCCACTACAAGAAGCACACTCTAAAATATTTCTAACAAAACTTTGGGCACTACTTTCACTAAATTGATAGTATAAAGTCTTAATGCCTTCTTCCCAAGCATATAAATATAGTTGATTAATATCTTTAGCTGGTACAGAAGGATGTATTGTTAGATTTAAAGATTGAGCTTGGTCTATAAACTTTTGTCTTTGAGCTGCTTGTAAAATAATTTCTTTAGGAGAAATTTCTAAAAAAGTCTTAAATACATTTTTTGTAGGAAAATCTAAATGTTCTACAGATCCATTATTCTTTAAGATGCTTTCCCAAATTTCATTAGTATTTAAATTGTACTTTTCTAATTCAGTTACTAAAAAAGGATTTTTATATACAGTTTTAATTTTAGCCAAATCTTTAATAAAATAATTAGATTTAATAGGCTCTATTCCCATACTTACTTGCCCTAAAATAAAAGATGAAGATTTTGTAGGAGCAATTGCAATTAATGTAGTATTTGCAAAACCCTCTCTACTACAAGTATATCCATGAGTATTAAATAAAGATTGACTAGCTTGCTCAGTTCTTTCTTTTAAAGTTTTAAATATTTGATAGTTTAATTGTTTAGTTTCTAAGGATTCAAACTCAATTAATTTAGATTGTAATAAAGAATGATACCCTAAAACTCCCACACCAATAGCTCTGTGATTTTTTGCAAACCTATAGGCTCTTTTCATACCTGGAAGTACTGAAGACTTTTCTATAAATTCATTTATTACAGCATTTAAAAATAAAGTATAAGTTTCAATAGCATCTGTATTTTTTATTTCATCCCAATGAAGTAGGTTTATAGAACCAATACAACATACAAATGATTCAAAACTATTTGTGGGAAGCATTATTTCGGAACAAAGATTACTTGCAGTAATTTCTAACCCTAATTCTTTATAAGGAGAATTATTATTAGCATTGTCTTTAAACATTAAATAAGGGAACCCAAACTCAGTTCTTTTCTCAATAACTTTAGCCCAGATTTTTCTTTTAGCAGTGTCTCCCTCTTTCATAGACTTTAACCACTCATCTGTAATAGTAACACCAAATTGTAGATTTTGTATAGGATTACCATCACTACCTATTTCTAAAAATTCTTCAATATCCTCGTGCTCTATAGGAAGCCATATTGCACAAGCACCTCTTCTGGATTCTCCTTGCTTACAAGTATCTATTACTGTATCATAAATTTTAGCATAATGAGTTGGGCCATCTGCTTTACCTCCTGTAGATATAGTAGTACCTCTAGATCTAATATTTCCTAAATAAGCAGATGTTCCTCCACCATATTTAGACATTAAGCCTATTTCTCTTGCAGCATTTAATATACTATCTAAAGAGTCATCTACATTAGACCCATAACAAGAAATAGGAAGGCCTTTACTTTTACCAAAATTACTCCATACAGGAGTAGATAAAGAGTAAAAGCCTCTTTGCATGTAATTTTCAAACTTATCAGCAAAACCTTCTATTTTAAGAATTTGTTCTGCACTATAAGAAATGTGTTTAATTCTTTCTTCAGGAGTTTCTGTAATGTATCCTCTATTTAAATAAAGTCTACTCTCCTCATTTAACCAGTAATTTTTAGAATAAGTCATCTTCTGTAATTGATTTAGTTTTTTTAGAATAATCTACGCTACGTTTATAAAAAAAGTCCCCTTCTTTTGTTGAAGTTATCTCTACTTCAAACCACATTGTTTTTTCAAGTAAAGTAATATCAGGACTAAAAACAGGACTCATTCCTATTTTTATAAGAGAATTATTAAATCTATTCATAATAAAATGTTGTATAGTTTCTTTAGATAAGAAATCTAATTCTCCTTTTTCAAATATCCAATCAAGTACTTGACACTCAGCTATAAAGGCTTTTTGACAAGCAGAATAGACTAAGTTTTCAAATTCTTCATCAAACCATTCTGGATTTTCTCTTTTAATAATATTAATTATTTCTACACCAAAATTACCATGAACATCTTCTTCTTTACTTGTTGCCTCAACTACATTTGATATACCTTTAAAAAGATTTTTTTCTTTATTAAAAGACATCATAATTAGAAACTGGCTAAATAAAGAAACATGCTCTATAAATAAAGAGAATAAAAGTACACTTTTTGTATACATTTTATTATCCTTACTTCTAGTTCCATCTAAGTATTTAGTAAGATAATTAATTCTATTTTTAATAGCAGGAACTTCTATTAAGGTTTCAAACTCTTTTTGTAAGCCTAAAACATTTAATAATTCAGCATAAGCATCTTTATGTCTTACTTCACTTTCTGCAAAGGTCATACCTACATCTCCAATTTCAGTTTTAGGCATTCTTTTATACATATCTGCCCAAAAAGTTTTAACTTTAACTTCTATTTGAGCAATAGCTAACATTGTTCTTTTTATAGCTTCTCTTTCAGAATCATTAACTTTTATTTTAAAATCATTTATATCTGAGGTAAAGTTAAATTCTGATTCTAGCCAATAAGAATGTCTAATAGCTTTTTTATATTCTAGAAGTTCAGGATATTCATAAGGTAATATGTTTTCTCTCTTTTTAAAAATATCTTGTTTTTCAAAGATTGTTTCATTTTGATTCATTTTTTTTTGTTAATTTTTAAATATTAATAATAATTTTTTTTGGGGAAAAAAGGGTTACAAATCTATAAAAAAATTATTAATTATATGATTTTTTCTTTTACAAGAATATCTTTAACTTTTTTAATTAATTCTTCAATAGTACTTGAATTATCTATTGTATAATTAAACTCTGCAGTATCTAAACTTGTCTCACTTGGGTGGTCTAAAAGGTTTATTCCAGGTCTATTAACTCTAATAGTAATACCTTCTCTTTCTTTTATATCTGCTAGTTCATTGCTAAAACGTAAATCCGTTATTATCCAATTAGGATAATAATTTTTATAAGACATATCAGACATTTCATCTAATATTGTATTTGTAGGATTAAATTTAGACACATAATCAGCAAATAATGCATTGCACCATACATTAGTATGTAATCCATTACGCATTGCTTCTGTGCCAAGTTTTTGAAGAAACTCTCTTGAAGTCATTTCTACCCAGTGTTCTCTTCCTTGCCATTCTGTGGGATAACACCATTCTCTACCAAGAGCTTTTTTTTAAACTCTTGGTCTTCAAACTTTTCTATAGGAATACCAGTAAGAAGGGAAGCTATTTCTTTTACTTTACCTGCAAACTTTTTTATTTCCCAATCGCAATACTTTTGTTTAAAGTTTTTACAATAAGACTCAAAATCATCTTGAGAATTAGGGTGTTGATACCCTCCTTTATCTTTATCTGTTAAATATTGTATTATTTTTCCAACAATATCTTTTCCTGAACCTGATTTACCACTTAATGCTAAAATCATAATAATATATTTTTATTATTACAATATAAAACTGCTACATTATCTTTTTTAATAGTACATTTATAATATTCTTCTTGATGAATTTTAAGTTTGTCAATATTAAAAGGATTTGTTATTATTTGCATACCAGATTTAGTTTCTAATTCAGGTAAAATAGTTTCATTTCCTAAAAAAATATCTTTAAGTATATTTCTTATTTTAAATAAACCTGTTAAAGATAAATTATTAAAATACAAGTTAATAACATAAAAATTTAAAGTAGGTTTCATATTTTCAATAGAAGTTAAAAATATATCAGAATAATCTAAATCTTTAGTTTGAAATTTATTAGAAAGGGTTTCCACCATTTTGTATCCTAATTGTTCTTTAGAATAAGAACCTAGTTTAATATATACAGTTCCATTAAATATATTTGCCAGTCTTTTCATTTCATCATAATAAAAAAATAATTCACTTAAACTATTAATCATATAATGTTTTATTAAATTATTATTTTTTTGATAAGGCTGATCTAAATTATCATTTTTATAGATAATTATTTCAAAAAAATATCCAGGTTGAAACTGGAGTATTGGTAAAATTTTATTTAAGTTATCAATCATTTTGTTGAGTTTGAGTTAATAATGTTTCTAATTCTTTTTTAATTAAAAAAAGATTATCAAATATTTCTATACTATTATTACTATAAATTATTGATAATTTCTTTTCTAAGTTTTTACTATTATTTATGTCAATAAGAGCTGCTCTAATTGCTTGTTGTTTGTTTAAGCCAATATTAATATATTTAGAAATTAATTCTTCTGTTGTGTATTCTAGCATAGTTTTTTGATTAAAATAAAAAAGTTTGTAAACTTAAAGACATAGTATCTTTAAGCTTACAAACTAAATAAATAAATAATATTAATTAAACAGTAAACCTATTTAATATATTTTAAAAGTAAACCTGTTATTTTATATTTAAAAAATACATTACAAAGTTTTTTTATGTAATTTATTCTTTAATTTTTTTAGTAGTTCTTGGTTTTCTAAAAGTATTTGGTTTTTTACTTGGGGTATTTTTTTCTAACTCAGAAGCTACTTCTTTTTTGTTAGTTTGTGGAGTTATTATTCTTCTTGATAACTCTATAATTTTGTTTTCTAACTTACGATTTTCTTCATAAGAATTAGCTAATTTAAAAACTAATCTATTTACTTCATTTTGTATAGTTTTAGTTAGTTTTTTATTTATAAAATACTTATAAAATAAAATAACTGTAAAACATAAAGTAATTCCTTCACTTAGAATAAATAATTTAATTAAATTGTTCATATAATTTGATTTTTATGGTTTAGCTTACAAATATACAGTGTTTCTAACAAATAAAACTTTTTAAAATTAAATTAAATGTTAAAATTATTAAATAATATAACATTAATATATTAATTACAAATTAACAGCTAAATTATTTTTTATTAAATTTACTTTATCTCTATTGAGCTTTTCTTGAATTATTTCTAATAATCTATTAGACCCTAAAAATTTAACAACATCTGAAGGATCTTTTTCTTTCATAAAAGAAGGGTTGTTAAGATAATTTAATCTAGTATCAATTTCTAAAGTTAATAATCTAGAAAATCTTTTACCAGTGTCATCATTGTCAGTATATATATAAACATGGTCAAACTTGCTAAATAGTTCATCAATTATAGGTAGCAATATTTTGTAACTGTTTTCTGATGGCAAATTAAATGCATCAAACCCAAGACTATTTAAACACATAGTATCCTTTAAAGAAGAAGTAATAAAACAAACATTAGTTTTATACTCTAATTTAGAATAACCTTCTAGGATAGCTTTAATAGTCCTCCATTTTTGCATAGGATTACCTAAAGGATTATATAATTTAAATAATTCATCATTATCATAATAACCAAATATAGGATTAAATTTGCTAGAAGAATAATTAATAACATCATTTTTTAATACATACTTAATAGGTTTAATTTCAAACCTATTTAAAATATTTAAATTAATTTGAAATTGATTCCAGTAATTTAATTCAAAATCTTCAAAAGATTTAATAATACCAGTATATTTAGACTTTTGTTCAATTACAGGTTTTTTTTCTAAAATTAAAAGAGGAGCTTTTTGGTGCTCCCCCTTAATTTCAGATAAAAAATTACCTTTAACTTTATTACTATACTTTAAATCTAAATTAATTTTATTTATACTAGACTTTCTATCACTTAAATTATACAGTTTATTTACATATTCAATACAATCTAAATGAGTAGGATTAAATGCCCAGTCCATAAATAAAAGAGTATCATTTCTTTCTGTAAAATAACATTTAGGAGTTTTATCATTTCTTAATGGATTTTTAAAACTAGTTTTTAAGTCAAAACTTCCAAAATAATGCCTAAATATTTCATACTGTTGATCTAAAGCATATATCATAATAGAGTTTAATTAAAATGCAAATGGATTATCTCCTAAGGTACTAGATTGAGTTTGAGGAGGAGTATTTGCTTTTATTTCTTCAGGATTAAATTCTTCTAAAGTTTCAGATATTGGAGCAATGTTACCAGAGAATCCGCCATACTCTCCCATTAAAGCATCTATAATTTCTTTTGCACCTTTTCTATTAGGATTATCCTTCATAAATGCTTTAGAATAAATTTCCATATCATAGTAAGTATTGTTATCTACTTGTCTACTTTTAATACCACAATATACTTTAATAGTTTTATTATCTAAAACTAATTTTTGCAAATCAGCAAAATCTCCTTTAAATAAATTTTCTATTGGTAAGAAAATTTGAGGAGTATCTCCATCTTTTAAAGTATATTTAGATAAATCAGTTTCCCAATTCATAAGTTTAACAAAAAACTCAACTACTGCATCTTCTCCTTTAATACATTTTCTTGCATTTTCAGTATAATACCAAGTTTTGTTTTTATTTAACACAGACAAATCTTCTACATATGTAGCAAAGCCTTGACCATTTATCATTTTAGTTTTGCCAGATCTAGCAACATCATATCTGCCTTCTAACCAAAAAGTTACTTTGGTTTTTACATCTACTGCAGGAAGCAAACCCCAAATATCTACTCTTAAAGACTTTACTTCTTGTCCCTCAACATTCTTAGTAGTTAAATATTGTGGCTCAGAAGTTATTTGTCTATTAAGAAAAGCACCCAAATCTTTTCCATTTGGGTTTACCATAATAGGTTGAAAAGATCCTACACCATAATATTTCTTAATTGCAGGATTACTACTAGCTGTTTTTACGTTATTATTCATATAAATTTATATTATTTGTTTAAATTGTTAATTATTAAATAAAAATTTGATTCCAAAAAGTTATAAGTTCTTCTTTCTCATTAAGTTCAGAAATTTTAAACTCTTTATTTCTTAAATGCTTACTTCTAGATCCGCCTATTACATCATCTGTGTGATTAAAAGATAGTATATTACTATTTTTATTTTCAGGGTCTCTATACATATATCCAATTGCATCTACTCTTAAAGCCAATAAATCTTTTAGTTTACCTTCTAAATTTAATTCTTTAATAGTTTGACCTGTTGCAGTTACTGATTTGTCAGATACGTGCCCTACTACTATTAAAGTCTTACAGAACTTTGTAAAAAATTCCATAATTTTAAATAAAGCTTCTCTTTTATATACTTGACCTTTGCCATAAGCTAACTTATCTACATCAAAATCAAAAGATTCATTTTTATTTTCTTCTCTATTGTAAGATCTTACTGCTAACTGATTAAGAACTTTTTCTTTTAATGAAGTAACTGTATCAATAATAATATAATCATACTGAGGTTTTTGTTCAGAAAAAGCTTGTATAATTGTATCAAACTCATTAAGATTAGTCATATTAACTTTTGTACATTCATAAAAATCTGCACCTCCTTCCATATCTAAAATAAGAGAATTAGATAGTTGAGATAATGCATGAGTTTTACCAGTTTTTTTTTGAGAAAAAATAACCATAGTTCTTGGATTAACTACAGTTGGTTGTTGGGGTTTTGTGGGTAATAAAAAATTTTCTTTACTCATTTAAAATTTGATTTTTTTTATTTATAAAATTTGTAATTTCTAAACTATTTTTAGGCTCAGGTAAAGATTCAAAACTAAATCCTTTTGGATTAAAAAAGATAGGTTCAGCCACACCTGTTCTTCCAAATCTATTTTTACACATGTGAATAGATCTAAAACAATCTTCTAACCCATGAGATTTATCTGATTCTAAAATTTGATAACCATAATAATTGTTTAGTTTGTGTTTGTAAGGAGAAAATAATCCTAAAATAACTTGATAAGATCTTGCTACTTTTATATTATCTCCTAATTTCTGAGGCTCAGGTTCTAATCTACCTGCTTTAAAGTGATTTAAATCTCCTGCAGCCATCTGCTGTTGTTGAACACAACATACATGCCAGTTCCAATGTTTAGTCATTTGTTTTCTAGCATAAGAATTAACCATTCTGTCTATACTTCCAGATAAATCTAATGGAATTCCTAAATCATTTTTTTCAGGTTCTAAGATATTAACATTATCTATAACTACTGTTACAATTTCATTAGGATTATTAGGTTTATAATGACTATAGACTTCCAATGGACCATCTTTAGTTTCAATTGTTTTGTTAATGTGTTGGCCTCTAGAATAAGATAAATTCCTACATTGTTTATAAATACCAGTAGGATTTGACGTATGGTCATCAAATATTATAAATTTCTTTATTAAATCAAAATAATCTTTAATTATAGTAGATTCCATTAATTCAATAGTTTTTTCATCTAAAGGATTAATCCTTGATAATAATTCATCTTGAGTTTTATTGACATTGTAATATTTAGCTAAAGCATACTGAATAATACTAATCTCAAATTCTTCTACTGATTCTTCTAATCCAAACCAATAACAAACATAATCTAAGTCAGATGGGTTTTTTAATGATAATATATAATCTGCTACGCTAAATACATAAATATATTTAGCTAAAGAAGTTTTACCTACTGAAGTCTCAGCAGTAACGCAAACTAATGCTCCAGGAAAAATACCACTAAAGTACTTTTTCATACCATTAAAAGGATTGGGAACACAATTAATATACCCATCTAATAATTGTTGTTTATTTTCTTTAATTCTATTTAATATTTCCATTAGAATACTAATTTATCATTTTTAATAAACACTCCTTTTTGCATTTCTAATATATTATCTAATAGTAAGCTTCCACCATTTTTTTCTATAAAGTATTGGGCATCCAGGGAGAAGGCAAGATTTCCATTATCTTTAATGTTTTGATGGTAAAAGTCTACTGCTCTTAAAATTTCATCAAAAGATGTTTTATATTTATTAATAAATACTTCTAGCTTTTTCTTAATTAAAGATTTTGGACTAAAAGATACTTTATTAATACCTAACGTATTTTGAGTAAATTTTTCATAATAATTTTCAACAAAATCATCAGTTATTTCACTTACATATTTTGTTCCATTAAGTACATTTAAACCTAAATTTGTTATTTCAAAATTAGATAAATCTGTGTTTGATTCATTATTATCAATAAATCGTATTAATCCATTCCTTAATAAAGGGTTTGGAAATTTGCATTTAGGATAATTGATTAATAATTTACCTACTGTTTCTTCTGTAATCATTTATAATTTAATCAATGGGTTCAAATAATTTTAAATAACATTTATTCACATTCTTGACAAAATTTTTTGTATTCAAGATTGGCTAAATGTTGAGAGTACAAAGATACAAAAATTTCATAATTGTTTATCAATGTATTTACATTTTCTCTATTATTTTTTTTATCTAAAATAAATAATTCTGGTAACATACTAAAATTACTTTTTTTATCTCTAAGTAAATTAGAGGTATCCTTCAAATTGCTTTGAGTTGTTTGTAACATAAAATTTATAAATTTCTAAAAAAAACTTCCAATCCATAGAAGCAATGTCTGTTCTACCCATTTTATGTCTTAAAATAAACGGATGTTTATGAATTAAGTCATTTTTTGGATAATTTTTTTCTAGTAGTTCTTTGCTCTCATCCCTTAAAATATCCCATTTAGGTCTATTATTTAAATAGCCCATTTTGCATTGAATATTTAAAGGTAAAAAAGCTAAATCTACTTTACAACTATCAAGTAAATGAGATGCATTTCTTGAAGTCTTTGTTTTTGGGAAAATATCTCTTAGATCTTTTACAGTTAATTGTTCTAATAGATGTCCCTTTCTTCTTTGTTTATTACTCATTAGTTTCTCATATTTTTTATTTTAAAAGTTATTAATTTTTTTACACTATTTAGCAGCGTACCAAGACTCTGCTACATTAGCATCTGCACTCATAAATAAGACTGGATTAGTTAGAAATAAATTACCGCCATTAATCATGCTTTGTTCTAAAATAACTTTATATTTATCACATAAAGAATCTTTTACTTCTAAGACAATCTCATCATGAATAACATTAGCAATTCTAACATTCCAATAGTCATTATTTTTTTCTATTTCATTAAATAACAATACAGTAGCATATTTAGTTTGGTGTGCTGCAGTTCCTTGAGTTGGTGCATTTAAACATAATCTAAGATATTGAGATTTTAAAGTAAAGTAATCACTTATCTTATGTTTATTACTTAAAAATAATTCATAAGCAGCATAATTTTTAACTTCATAATAATCAAATACTTTGTCTGCTTCTTTTTTATTCTTATACTCTGCTTTACCTAACCTATAAGTTTCCCAAAAATTATTATCAAATTTTAAAATATCAGCATGTGCAACTATAAAATATTTATAATTAGGTAATCTAAGTTTGAAACCTAAAGCATATTCAATATATCCTTTATTAATAGCTTCTTTTAATTTATTATTACCATACTCATAAATACCAGAATGTAATTGTTTAAATAAACTTTCAATTCGCATACCTTCTTCAATAGGTAAGCCTTCATTTAGTGCTAAAGTATAGCCTGTACCCCCGAATTGGACAATTATGTTATCGTTAGGTTTTTTATCCTAACTTCTGCATCTTATTTTGTTATACATGCAGTTCAGACTATATCATCACCCTAGTAGGGTGTTCTGCGCTCGTGGAACTTTACCATCTTCAACTTTACTTGTTAAGACTCCTTGTTCTAGTCGTTGAACCTTCTAATTATTTCTAATTAGCTTGGATGCTGATTACCCTCTCCAGGGCTTCCCAGCAATTCACAGAATTCTATTTATTCATTACTGAATAAAAGGTCTAATATTTGTTTTTTTCTAAATAAAAACCATTTGTCACATTTATTATATAAAACATGATAGAATTTTTTTAAATTTTCTTTTCCTGATACTCTAATTCTATAAGTATTTTTGTCTTCTTGATATAAATAACATTTTATATCATTTTTAATTAAAAATTTTTCTATCTGTAATGCAAATCTTTCACTTCCTGTAACAAATCCTGCTTCAAATCTTTTATAACCTTTAGATGTTAAAGTATTTCTTATATGACCATCGCCTTCAAAGACTCCTCTAATAAAAGTATTAGTTAAGATGTCTTCAGAAACATTTAAAGTTAAAGATTTATGAGGAGTTATTCCTTTTTCTGCTATTTTTTTTATTTTGTCATCCATTCGATTATGGCTTTATAAGTTCAGAATTCTAAAAATAAATGATTCATCTTTGCCAGTCATAGTGGTAGGAAATATAACAGTAGGCGGAACAGGAAAAACGCCGATTGTCATTTCTATTGTCAATTATTTAGAGTCTCAGAATAAAAAAGTAGGTGTTGTTTCAAGAGGCTATGGCGGCAAATATTCCCAAGATTCTGTAGAGGTTAGCATGACCAGCGACCCAATACAATGTGGAGATGAGCCTTTATTGATTAAACAACAGACCGAAGTGCCAGTTGTAGTAGCAAAAAAAAGAACAAAAGCAATTGAGTTTTTAATTAAAAAGTATTCATTGGATGTTATTGTCAGTGATGATGGCCTTCAGCACTATTCTATGGGTCGTGATATTGAAATTGCTGTGATAGATGGCCATAGTCGTTTGGGTAATGGTTTTTTCCTACCAGCTGGACCCCTTAGAGAAGCTAAAAGTAGACTCAAATCAGTCGA
>Ga0102863_1000200_pt1 | contig 17149 bp, 17 predicted proteins | sample Colrivmet1449A02_FD_78451 | JGI IMG/M metagenome (GOLD analysis project Ga0102863, IMG submission 78451) | Estuarine microbial communities from the Columbia River estuary - metaG 1449A-02 | ecosystem: Environmental > Aquatic > Marine > Intertidal zone > Estuary | place: USA: Columbia River...
ATCTTTAAATTAAATACTTATATAAAATAAACATTAATAATAAATTAATGTTTATTATTATTTTAGATCTGTTTTACATTATCAATCCATCCCCATGCAATAATTGATATTCTACCTAAATCTTGTTCTTGTTTATCTTGTAAAATACCATGTCTCCAAATACCATTAGTACTATTTGTAAATGAATATACCGTACCATCTGTTTGTGGCATACTTATAACAGTTTTTGTTGATGCATGTTCAAATGCTGCATTTTTAGTAATACCAAATGACACAGCTACTGTAAAATTTTGAGTTAATGCTTTATCTGATTTAACAGCAGATGCGTCAAAATGATAAGGTTTCCAATGATTTGGATCACGGTACCAATTAAGTCTTGATGCTTTAATATCCATTTTAAATATATCCTTTAATCTCGAAATTACCATATTAAATGTTGGACATAACTCTTTCCAATTTACACGGTCATTTGCTATTAAATGAGTTCCTTCAATTTTATCATTACCGTGCCACATTTTTAATAACTGTTCTTCTGGAATTCCACAATTTTGAATTTCAGAAACTAATTTATTATAAATTTCATACTTATCAAAATCATCAAAAAGACTAGGTGAAAGTAGTACATCTCTACTAGTTAATTTAGGAATAATGTCATCCGACATATATTTAAAAGAACGTGAGTCTAAAACAATACGCATATCTACCAATTTTGTCATTGGTTCAAAACATTCTGTATTTTTTACTCGTTTATTTTTATTATATTTATCTTTGTTACGTTTTGGTTTAACTTTTAAATTGTCATTATGTACATTTTTATTATTATTTAGTCTCAAATTATGAGATCTTGTACAATTATCACCATTTCTACATTCACCATTTTTCCAATAGTAAAAACATACAGTATTATCATGTAAAAATTTACAATTATCTCTTTCACACCTTCTATTCATATAATCATTACATAATTTTTGTACTTTATAATTTGTCTTCTTTTCTTCTTCCATACTTAAATTAATATTAATTAATAATAATTTAATAATAATAATTTTAAATTCGTTTCATTTTTTTATTTGTTTCATTTTTTAATTTGTTTCATTTTTAGTTCCTTTCATCTTCTATTTCTACATAATATAATCTTTTTTGTTTATAAAAAATAATTCTTTTTATTATAAAATCAAAAATTATTAAATTAATATATAATAAAATTATTATTAATAATATATTTGAAAAATACAAAAAATTTTGTACTTGAGGTGACATATCATCAAATTTTATTTGTACTGTTATAGGATCCATTTCTTGTATATTCATTTCTTGTATATTTATTGTATATTTATTTCTTGTATATTTATTTCTTGTATATTTATTTCTTGTATATTCATTTTTTTATTGTTTTTCACTTTTTATTGTTTTTCACTTTTTATTATATAAATGTTAATAAATACTCCTTTGCCTGTTCAAAATAACTTTCTAATAAAACTAATTCTTTAGTAACTTCTATAAAAATATTATCATTTGATAAATTACTACTATTTTTAACTAAATTTTCTATTTTATTATAAGATAAAGCCATAATATGTAATCCAATACTTAAACTTGAACCTTTTAACCTATGAGCTACTTTACTCGTTTCTTCAAAATCTCCAATCATTGTAGCATCATGTAAGATTTTAGTAGAAATATATACATCATTTAAATATAATTCTATAATATCTTTTAAAAATCCAGAATCATCTAGATTTATTAATAATAATTCACTAAATATTTCTTTATTAATAAAATTTGGAATATTTTTTTCCATTTTATTTTTTAAACTAAAATTTCTATTTTTTTTTAATTTTTTATGATTGATCGACAGTGATCGACAGTGATCGACAGTGATCGACAGTGATCGATACTACTAAATAATGTAATAAATTATGTATATCATTTGATAAACTTAATTTCTATATAAATAATAAGAGATTGAATTAATGAATAATTTACAAAATTTATTTACAAAACAACATGGTATATATTTTAAATCATTACAATTTAAATCAATTGTTATTTTTTTATTTGTAATATTCTTTTTTACATATTATTTTAAAAACTCTTATGGATTCATTATTATACTAATTGTGTTTGCATTATTTGTATCAAATTCATATGTTGATGTTAAAAAAGAAGAACTTAGTGATTTTAATAAAATAACTTTAGTTAAATTACAAAAATTACAAACATTTATAAATAAAGTATTAACTAATAAATTACGTTCAATAAATAAAAAAATGCTAACACCTCTAGAAAAAGAAAAATTATACAAATCTAATGTTTTAGATTCACTTTATATTGATGCCAATATGATTCACTTTTTAGAATCTATATTGCCAATGGCTAAATATAATGAAACACAATTTTTACTAATATTAAATGGTACAAATAACATACTTAAAATAAAAAATGAAATTGATACATATTATAACGCCAATAAAAATTATCCTGAAAATACTAGTGAATTATTCCAAATGGCAAATAATTTAAAAATTAATGTTATCAATAATATCCACGAATTTATATACACTATTCCTAAAAATCAAACCATGAGAAATTATTTACGCGACATAATTAATAGATATTCTGTTCTTATTGGTAGAATAACCGATTCTATTCACGAAAGTTATAAAAATAATATTAAACAACGTGGTATAAATGCATCCACAAATTTTGTATCATATGACGAAACTAAACCATTTGACCAACTATCTAATCACTCAGTTATACCAGAAAACAACGATAATAAATTACAACAATTTTATATATAGTAACGATTACTTTTTAAAAAATTACTTTTTAAAAAAAAGTAATATCAAAAAGAGGCTCACCTTACCGAGCCGAAGCTCGGCTTCGGTGAAGGTCACGCCTGCAAGAACTACTACTATATAAACCATAATAATTTACTTGCAGGCGTGACCTTCACCGAAGCCGAGCTTCGGCTCGGTAAGGTGAGCCTCTTTTTGATATTACTTTTTTTTAAAAAGTAATCGTTTAAAATGTAACGATTAATGAAATAAATCTTTTTACAATTTCTTCAGACATATAATTTTGAATTAATCGTTCTAAATATACTAAATTTTCAAAATCATTTTTTAAAAACATTTTTAAAGATACATATAATGTAAAAAAGTCCCAATAAATAAAAAACTCATCCGATGCTTTTTTATCATATTCTCCAATAAAAGAAGTTCTATTGTATTTTGGACAACTAGTAACACCTCGTCTATTTGTCTTAAATATATAAGAATTACTAAAATCAATAATATAAAAGCGACCTTTACTCAAAAAATTATTAGGATCTATAAATATATTATGTAAATGAAGATTTCCATGCAAAAAATTATATTTGTTAAATTTTTTTACAAAACTATACAACTCATTTAAAACAAATTTTGTATATTGTTTATTTTTTAACAAAAAATTATAAATAGAAATTTTATCTGAAATCACATATGTTATATATTTATCCCTCTGATTTTTTATCTCTGGCGTAATCTTTTTATTTAATAACTTTGAATAAACTTGGACCTCCCATTCATAAATATCCTTATCTATAAAATATTTTGTTATATTATTATTTATATCTTTTTCACAATAACACTGTTGTAAACAATATTTATTTAAAAAAAAACACTCTGAATTATTACTCTTTATAGAATCCCATGATTTAAAAACATTTCTATTCTTATTATCTTTATTTATATCTTTATTTATATCTTTATTTATATCTTTATTGTAATTTTTAAACATTTAAATTAAATATTTAAAAACTTTTATCTTTAAATTAAAAATAACGTTTATTATGTTTAAAACGAATATAATAATTATTTTGTTAAATTTATTAATTTACTAAAGCTCTAGCTTTAAAAGTACATGATACAAATCCACTAATGTTTGGTGTTGTATATTGTAATTGTCCACCTGTAGTTATATAAAATTCAATACCAGTATCATTACCAACATATGTTTTTATAATTTCCCAATCTGTTCCTTTGTTGACTCCTCTTATATGAAAATGAGTATATAAGTTTGTAGTTGCTACAACACGTGCAGTTAAATAACAATCAAAACCCCAAACAAGAGATGAAAAAGATAAATTTGTTATATCATTTGGTGTTGTTTGATTATTACTTGCATTAAAAGTAATAGATGTAAAAATATCACCACTATTTGGTGTCATATTTACTCCATTTACATTTAATGTTTTACAATACAGTGTTTTACCTATACTTGCTCCACCTAATGTTGTAAAAGTACCACCATTTGTAATAGACTCCGCATCTGTACTATTTGAAATACCAATACCTCCAGCAATTAATACACTTCCAGATGTTGCGCTAACTGAACTACTAGTAGATACACTTGATGCTGAAGCAAATGTAATAGGCATATAATCTGTAAAACTAACATTTGTTTTTCCAGGATCTTGTACAGTTGATCCAAATTCAAATCTATCATTTAATTCATTAAAAATAAGACCAACAATAGGTTTATTATATATAAATAAATTGTCTCCACCAGATGGATTTTGAGTTGTCCAACTAGAAGAAATTGTAGCAATTTTAGTACTACCAGAATAACTTGTAATTTTTCTAACTTGACCATTACTAAATCCAGATGACACCTTTACCCACCAATTAGTATAATAATTGTCAATCTCACTCGCACTTGAATTTAATTTAATTTGCGTAGAACTCATACCCGTTTGAGCTGGAATAACTATAGATAAAGGATCTGTTGTATTTACTACATCGCCACTATCTGTATCATTATCCTGTTGATATCTTGTGATTATAATACCAGAATCATTTGATCCAGCTGGAGCAGAATTTAATACTAACAAATTGTCTTTTATAACTGTATTTGTTGTATCAATCGATGTTGTTAATCCATTTACTGTTAAATTTCCAACTATTAATGTATTACCTAATACATTTAAATTTTTTGAAATAGCCACTCCACCCTTAATTATTAATGATCCTGTACTTACATCAATACTTTGTGTTGTAGACTTTATGAATACATCTCCACCAATATACAAATTTGAACCTACACCTACACCTCCAGCTATAGTTAATGCTCCACCATCACTTTCAGATTGAGCTGATCTAGAAGTTTTTATAGAAATCCCACCATTTACAACCATACTAGCAGATAAAATACTAGAACTTACAATTGTATTATTAAATGTTATTACACCAGTTGAATATGAAATACCAAATGTTTTTTCTAATTCATTACCTAAAGAATCATAACGAGATACTGAAAAGTCATGTGAAGACATATTTTTATCTAATGAAAAACGCTTAAAATTTAAATTGTCATATAAATTTATTACACTGTCATTATCACTAGTATAATTAGCCACACCACTTATGTATTGATCTCCACCAATATAAATATCATTTGTAATTCTTGCCCCACCAGATGTCAATGCAGTATTTAATAAATTACTAGAAGTTATGCTTGTTATTGTTGCATTTGTTAATATTGCATTAGAAACTGTTACATTCGTATTAACTAAATTAGATATTGATGAATTTGTTACAACTAAATTACTTATAATAGAATTTGTACAAGTTATATTTGTCGTTAATAAATTACTATTAGTTTGATTAGTAGAAGCTATATTCGTTATAATTGCATTTGTCGAACTTATATTTGTCGTTAATAAATTACTATTAGTTTGGTTTGTAGAAGCTATATTTGTTATAATTGCATTTGTTGAACTTATATTTGTCGTTAATAAATTACTATTAGTTTGGTTTGTAGAATCTATATTTGTTATAATTGCATTTGTCGATGTTATATTTGTATTTATTAAATTTGTATTTGTACCATTAGTAATTATACTATTTGTTATAACTGAATTAGTTGAAGTAACGTTTGTATTTAATAAATCTATAATCACAGCATTAGAACAAGTTATATTTGTATTCAACAAATTAGTATTTGTTTGGTTTGTAGAATTAACATTTGTTATAATTGCATTTGACGATGTAATATTTGTATTTAATAAATTACTATTAGTCTCATTTGTTGATACTACGTTTGTTATAACTCCGTTACTTGAAGTAATGTTTGTATTCAGTAAATTAGTTGCAATTACATTATTAGAACTTATATTTGTCGTTAATAAATTACTATTAGTCGCATTTGTAGAAACTATATCAGTAACAACTAATCCACTAGATGTTATATTTGTTGCCAATAAATTTGTATTAGTTGCATTTGTAAAATCTATATTAGTAACAATTAATCCACTAGATGTTATATTTGTTGCTAATAAATTTGTACAAGTCGCATTTGTTATAATTGTATTAGTTATTATAGTATTAGAAACAGTAATATTTGTTGAATTTACATTTTGAACCACAAATGATCCTGTTGTTAATGATTCAGTTATAACAGCATTTCCACCAACACGTAAATTTCTACCAATACCCACACCACCAGCTACAGTCAATGCACCACCATTTGAACTATTTGTCACATTTTCTGTAGTATTTATACTTATACCACCTTCTATATATAAAGCACCAGTAGAAGAATTTAAACTAGATGTTGTAATATTTATATATAATTTTGAATCATATAAATCAAATCGTCTGTTTACACCATCTGGACTAATATAAAAATGTTTATTACTAATATTATCTAAATACATTCTATTTTCAGTTACACCACCTACTACTATTATTCCATTTGATGTATCCATATTTAAATTTTTACCTATATATATACTTTTCATAACACCTACACCACCTCCAACAGTTAAAGATCCTCCTGCAGACATACTAGATGCTTCATAAGTACTACTAATACTTATACCACCATTACTTACTAAACTTCCATTTAGCATACTATCAGATATAGTTGTATTTAAAATTGTAATGTCACCATTTTGTATTATTAATGGTGAAGTTTCAATAGTAATTTTTTTTAAACGTATATCACTCATAACTTAATTATTATATATAAAGATATTTTATTTTAGAATCTTACACAATTTAGTTCGTAAAGTAATAAAAAAAAAAATAATAATTATTTATATAATAATAATTATTTATATAATGTTTGAAAGACCTATATTATTTTATAGCAATTATTGTATACATTCCACAAATTTTATAAATTCTCTAATAAAACATTTAGAAATCTATGAAGAATTTATTCGTATAAATATTGACGTTGATCCTGAAACAAAACGTCGACCCCAAACATTTTACGAAATTCAAAACATGTTAAATATAAAAATTTCAGAAATCCCCACCATAATAGTCGATAATGGCAAATATGTTTTAACAGGAAAAGAAGCTTTTAAATGGTTAAAACATCAAATCGATAAAATAGAAGCTGAAAGAGAATTAACACCATTTAATCCAATTGAAATGGGAGCATTTTCAGATACATACTCTAGTTATGGTTCTAATGATATGAATGATGCAAAACAACAAAGTTTTAAATTTATAAACAATCCTGATGAAAAAATCAATACTCCACAAGAATCTTCTGACAAAGTTTCAAAAGACGAATATACTAAAAGACAATCAGAAAGAGAAAACTTTACAAATATAACACCACAAAACCAAAAAGCTTTAACACCACAACAAATACAACAAAAACAATTTAATAATTCTTACACATCTAATAAAAAAAGAGGAAAAATGTCTGAAAAACAAAAAGATTTTGATCAAAGATACCAACAAATGATGATGGAACGTGAATCCTTAGATAATCCTAAAATAAGTAAAGAAATGTTAGACTTTCAATCTGGAAAACTTAATTTATAATATAATTAACAATTATCTATATTTTTTGTATGTACACTAGAATATATTCCTTTATATTCAGGTAGTTCATATCTATAATGTACATGTCTCCCTAACAATTTACGTCTTATACCAAATTTATTTATATAATATGGTGCTGGACAAACAATTTTTATAGTTACATTTCCTTTGTCGTCACTTGTTGCTATACCAGAATTAGAATAATCTTTATATGCAGTTATAGGATCACTAAATGTATCTGATCCTGTTAATTTTTCTGATGCCCAATAAATAACAGTTGTATTAGGTGGTAAATTATTTAAATTTACATTTATCATATTATCTAATTGGGATTGAACTTTTGCAACAGGAATAACAGCTGGACCTAAAAACGGAAGAAAAAAATCTCTATTAAATAAATAATATAATGATAAACCAATAATAACAATATTAAATACATTTGAAATAGTTTTATTAGTTATAATATAATCCATTAAATCGTCGTTATACATTTTTGCATAACCATAATTTATAACAATTAATAATATCAACAATCTTGAAACGATTCCGAAATACATATATAATATATAATATACAAAATAAAAAAAAAATTTTTTTTATAAAAACCTTTTAGTTATTCCCATTTAATTTTAGAATACCCTAATTTTTTAAGATTATCATCTATTTTTAAAAACATTTTAGATCCTATAAACGGATCATCTGATTTTAATGCACTAAATGGACTAGGATGAGATGACTTTAATATAATATTTACATGATTTTTTATAAAATCAATTTTTGACTCTGCAAATTTACCCCATAAACAAAAAATAACATTACCCCGTTTCTGAATAATATCTATAATATGATCTGTAAATTTTTCCCATATATACATGTGACTCCCTGGAACTCCTTTATTAACTGACAATGATGTATTTAATAAAAACACACCCTGTTCTACCCAATCTTCTAAATCACCACACTTTCTATTAATATTTGGATAACAATTTTTTAATTCTTTAAAAATATTTTTTAAACTTGGTGGAAATATTTCTTTATCATTTTGCACACTAAATGCCATACCATTAGCTTGATTAATATTACTATGGTAAGGATCCTGACCGATAATAACAACACGTATATTTTCTAATGGACATTTCCAAAATATATTAAACAAATTGTTTTTATTTGGATAAATTAACGTTAATTCATCTTTAGATTTTCTAATTTCTATATTTAAAGCAGTTTCAGTCTCTAATAAAATTTCTTTATCAATCAATTTAATCCAATCATCTGGTAATAATTCATTTAAATTAACTTTATTTGGATAATTCATACAAATTTTTAAAAATTGTTAAACATTTTTAAAAATCAATTTTAAATTATTTTTTTTAATATTTATTAATAATATATAAGTTATGTCCAATAAACATCAAAAAACTTTTATTATAAAAGATCAACTTCAAAATTATTTAAACTTTGAAAAATGGTCCCTTTTAAGAGATATTATAATAGCCGTTTTTATTTATTTATTTTACATTAATGTAGATTTTAGTATAACTTTAATTGCCATAAAATATTACATAACTTTATTACTTGTAAGGTATTTATTATCTATTATTACAATACATAAAAATAAAAATGACAATACAAAATATTTTCAAATCAGTGGTCATTTAAGTTTATTTATGATCCTAATTTTACTATCTTCAAAAATTAATTTATTTAATTTAAATACAAATCAAGAAATGGCTTGGATATTAATATTACTATATGCATTATTAAATGTCACCGTACAAAAACATTACTCGTCTGATATTTTATTTACTATATTATTAGTACAATATTTATACACAAGTACTTATTTCAAACAACTTTTTATCGAATAATATTATTGTAAATGTTCTAAAGTGATTTTATATTTTACTAAATTATCTTCAATAAAAGTACTAAATTTATGTACACCACCATGTAAACCTAATACTATTTTTATTTCCTGCACTTTACTATTAATTAAATCTTGAAATGTTTGTGATTTATCTGGTGCATCTGATTGTAAAATAATGTTTGCATCAAATTCATTTGTAAAATAAAATTCATACTCAAAATCAAATTGGGACATTTTATTTATATTATAACACAATATAAAAATTTTTATTTAATAACATAAATTTGATATTAAATAAAATACATATAAATTTAATTTCTATAATATATATAAGAATACGTCATGTCAAACGATATAATTGATACTGCAAATTTAATTTTTGATAATATACCAATTGGTATTCTTAGTTTTAATTCAAAACATCAATGTTCTTATGCAAATAAATATATGTATGATTTATTTGGTGTAAATACTTTAACACAACAAAACATAAATTTTTGTGAATTGTTCAAACAATCAATACATAAAGAATATTTAAAAAATCAATTAGATATGTGTGATAATTTCTTATTAAACTTAAAAAAAACAGAAAGCATTTCTAAAATTTATAATAAACAACGAGCAGAATACAATTATTTCCTTATTAAACGTATTTTTATTAAACAAATAAAAGAACATTTACATTATATATACATATTTCAAGATATCGATGAAAAAAAAAAATTACAATTAAAATCACAAACAGAAAACGCAACGTTAAATAAAAATAATTCAGATTTATCCTTGATTTTAAAAATGAGTCATCAAATTAGAACTCCTTTAAATGGTATCATAGGAATGTTATCACTGTTGGAAGATACAAATCTTTCTGTAAATCAACAAGATTATATATCAATGGTAAAAGAATGTTCATTTAATTTAATAACTGTAATTAATGATATTCTTGATTTTACAAAATTACAAAATAATGAAATAAAACTAAATATAGAACGAGTAAATATCCAAGAATGTTTAAATGATATAAATGATATAATTTCACCTAAAATTTATGAAAAAGAATTAAAATATAATTTTAATATTAGTAATGAAATTCCTCACTATATTATTACAGATCCAAATCGCCTTAAACAAATATTATTAAATCTTTTAATAAATTCTATAAAATTCACAAATAAAGGAAGTGTATCACTTAATATTAATTTAATCCCCTTAACTTCATATTTATCTCTAAAAGACCAATATTGTTTAGATAACGATAACGGTAACGATAACGGTAACGGTAACGGTAACGATTATATACGTTTTGATATTATTGATACAGGATGCGGAATAGATCATACAAATTATGATAAACTGTTTAAAACATTTAACCAATTTAATTATAGTCTTTTATCACAAAATTATGATAGTACTGGTTTAGGTTTACAAATATGTACATCATTATTAAAATTAATGAATGGATTTATCTGGCTCGATAAATCTTCTATAAATGAAGGTTCAACTTTTTCATTTATTATACCAAATAATAACTCAAATATTGAACAAAAACAAATATCTAATTTTAATGATATAAATAACAATTCTATTGACATTTTAAAAGATCTTAATGTATTGATATTAGATGACAATTTACAGAATAGAATTTCACTTACAAGCATGGTAACAAAATTTGGTATGAAAGCTTATTCATTTAGTAATTGTGAAGAAGCTTTATGTTATACTAAATTATATAATTTTGATATTGGTCTAATTGACATTTGTATGCCAGAAATGAATGGTATTAATTTTGCTATTAAACTTAAAGAACAAAAAAATTCATTTAATAATAATATACCATTAATAGCACTATCATCATTTGACTATATAGATAATAATGATTATTTTAAAACATTTTTATTAAAACCAATTAAAGAAAAACAACTACAAAATATATGTATAAATATAATGTCTTTTATAAAAAAACAAAACAACTCACATTCTATACAAAACAACTCACATTCTATACAAAACAACTCACAATCTATACAAAACAACTCACATTCTATAGATAATTCTAAATTTAATAATCATTTAAAAATACATATAGATGAATATTATAAAGATCAAATTAAAATTTTAATTGTAGAAGACAACCAAGTTAATTTAAAAATACTTATTAAATTTATACAAAAATTAGGATATAATAATATCATTACCGCAGAAAATGGCCAAATATGTTTAGATTTATTTTTAAAAAATGACTTTGATATAATTTTTATGGATATTAAAATGCCAATAATGAATGGAGATATAGCTTTACAAAAAATATTAGAATACGAAAATAATAATCATAATAAACCAAAACCTTTTATTGTATCTATTTCAGCTTATAGTCAAAAACAAGATAAAGATAAATATCTCCTTTTAGGCTTTAATGATTATATTACTAAACCAATAAATATAATAGATTTAGAAACAACTTTTAATAATTTTTTCAGTAATTCATTATTGTAATTTATCTTTTAATGTTAACCAGTCATCTTGTTTTAAATATAATGTATACATATCATTATAATTTAAATTCTCACAGCACTTTTTAAATTCTATATTATATTGAATACATACATATTCTAAAATATCTTTTAAATGTTTTATTGTTAATGTATCATTTTCAATTTTACCACAACCATTTATCAATCCTAATATCCACATTTTTTTTAAATTTACATTATTTTTTATAATAACAGGTATTTCATTTTTATTACCAAATATATTCCACAATTTTAAATTTTCTATAATAAATGGATTATAAATATTTATACTATTAATTCTATTTATATTATAATTATTATTCAATTCTTCTTGTAAATATTTTAATCTTAATACATTATCGTTTTCAATTGTTAAAACATTATCTTTAATAAAAACATTTGAACCACTAAAAAACCCTAATAAATAAACCAATTTTTCATTTAAATATATAAAAGCATTGTTTTTTAATTTATTATATTCGTAATAATCAATTTCTATATTTTTATTTCTTTTATATAAATAATTATCAAAATTATATATTAATTCTTTTTTCCCCATCGTATTTATTATAATTTTGTCTTTAAACATAGTCCAATTTAATTCAGTTTCCGATACATGATTAGAAATATTTGATTGATTTGGCCTAATAATATACCAACATTCCCCACCTAATTCTTCAATCATATTCTTTTCATTTAAAAAACGACAATCTCCTATACAAAACTTCTTGTCTTTATTCGTTTCTAAATGCATCATAGTTTTATTAATATGCCATTTTGGATTATATCGCCTTATAATATCAGTACCTAATATTTGCATTATTTCCCTAATTGATTTAAATAAACTTAAATCACCAATATTTTTTGTATCTATTTGTAATTCCTTAGCAATATATTCCTTTTTATTTGATAAATCAAATACCATTTCTTTATCTTTTATTTTTTCTAAAGTATCTCTACTAATATCTAAACAATTACATATTATATCTTTTAAATTATCTGCAAAATAAATCACTGTGTAACTATATTTAGAACACACATTTGCTAATTCTGTCTTACCACTACCCTTTCTACCACTAAAACTAATTATTCTAGGTAAACTCATCCTATCCTACTATTTATAATAGAAAATAAAATAAAATAATTAATATAATCAATATAATTGAAATAATTAATATATAGTATTATTTCAATTTTTATAATTTTTATAATTTTTATAATTTTTATATTTTTTATAATTTTTATATTTTTATATTTTTATATTTTTATATTTTTATATTTTTATATTTTTATAATTTTATCGAGTCTTCTAAAATTTCTTTAATTGTAATTAATTCCAATTCTGCTTTTAATAATATGTCTTTTCTATTTATTATGTCACTTTCTGATTTTTGTAATAATTTAATTATATATTCTACTAATACAGAACATCCAGAATAATTTTTTATAAGTTTATTATACTTTTCATCTAATAATTTGTATTTAAAACATGGAACTGTACTTTTTACCATAATTTCATATCTCGTTTTCATTTCATTCATACTCTGAATTATCACATTTTCACTATATTCAGCTTGCAAATTTACAAACTCCTTTTCTAAACAATTATATTTTTCTTTTAAAATATTTAATAATCTTTTCGATTCTGCGTTTTCCTTTTCTAATTCATCTTTTTCGTTCATCTTTAATTTAAATAAATATAATAATTTTGTTATTTGAATTAAATGCAAATATTTAATTTATATTTAATTTATATTTAATTTATATTTAATTTATTCTTTATACCATTCCATATTATTATTTTTATAATTTCTTGATTTATACAAGTTCATAAACATCTTTTTAAGAGCAGAATAATGTGGTTTTTCATTGAAATCTAGATTTTTTACATATTTTAAGAAAACTACAAATTCTTTAGGCATACCAGAACACAATTCTTCTTCTTTTGTTTTGTCCTTTTTTTCACCTATTAATCTATATTTTTCCTTTTTGTCCTTGTTTTTAATTCCCATCCATGGTAACCGAGCTTTATATAGATAAACCAATATATATGCAATTGATTCTAAATCATCCTTTCTAGATTGCTCTTTTTGCTTGTGGGCCGCTATACTCGCATACCTGCATGTTCCAACAAACTTTCTAGTATTTGCAAACGGTATATGTTCATTATTTTTTGTAATATAACGTTTAGATAATCCAAAATCTATACAAAATAATTTATTTAATTCTGTATATCCAATAGCAAAATTATCAGGTTTTATATCTCTATGTATATATCCATTATTATGAATATGTTTTATAATATCCAACATTGACACAGCTAATAAAATAATCGTTTTCATTCCAATCTTTTTATACTTTTCTAATAATGTTTCTAAACTACTTCCTAATAAATCCATTACTATTATTTTTCTGTCATTGTTTTTGTCTTTTATAATTTTCATTTCCGCTATTCCATTTTCTCTACTCATAATTTTTTTATAAATATTTGCCTCTTCTATTAATGACTTTTGACCATCCCTTTCTTCATTTTTTATTGGTATTTTTAAAGCAACTAATTCCCCTGTCCGTTTATTTTTCGCTTCAAAAACATCTCCAAAAGATCCTGAACTAATATATTTTGTAATAATATAATTATTAATATCTGTACCTATTAATTTAGTTATCGAATTAATATTATCTGTATTAATATTGTCTTTATTTTCCATTACATTTATCTATATAAAAAAATATAAAAATCAACCACAATTAAATTTTTTATTAATTTAAATTAATAAAAAATGCTGTTAAAATTTTGTTAAAATTTTGTTAAAATTAATAAAAAATTTTGTTAAAATTTTGTTAAAATTAATAAAAAATTTTGTTAAAATTTGTTATTTAGTAAGCAGAAGTAACACTTGGAGCATAAATAAACATATTACCAATAAACAAAGTTGGCTGCATATTATTATGTGCAATACTACTTCCTGCTGTAACAGTAGTAATTCCTGTAGTATTTGAATTAACTGTAATACCTGTTGTTGAACTTCCTGTTGTTTGATTATAATCTACTTGATCAGCAGCCGTCTCACTTGCAAAAGCATTATCTGTATTTTGATCACCTGTGTTGTTTACATAAGAGTGAGTGTGACCAGGATCTGTAATGCCGTGAGTGTGACCTGGATCTGTTACTCCGTGATTATGAGTTGGCATTTCTCCTACAGTAAGTGTATGTGTTTCACTACCAACTACATTACCCATTGTTCTAGCTGTTAAACCCACACCATCTCCTATACCACCAGCTACTCTACCTCTCATATCTGGAATTTTAAATGTCGTGACACTATTCGATCCAAATTGAATTCCAATTATTTCATATAATTCTGCATAATCAGTTCTTGATAAACTTCTACCATCACATATTAACCATCCATGATGATCTAATTCGTGTGCAGAAAATTTTAAATCTGCAATTTGATGTGTTTGTAATGTTATCCATTTGTCTCTAATATCATCGTATACATTAACACTACCATAACTCTTTTTAATAAATGCCGATTGTGGACTATATTTATTTTGATTCATTGTATATACAATACATCAATATTTTTTTTGTACGTAAATTAAAAATATTTATATTAATTTATGGTCTGATTTTACATTTTTTTTATACATTTTTTGTTTAACGTATAAAAAATATACATTCTGGATTTTTTGACTACATTGTTTTATTTGTTTTTATTAATTATGGAGAGAATAACCTATTAAAATCATTAATTTTACCCATTGATAACTGTGGTCTTTGTTTAAATCCAGATATTAATAATCTACAATTTATTTCTTTTAGCATATCACATATTTTTATTTTATTGGTATTGAATAGTATTTTATTGTTGGCGTCCTTTGTAGAATTATTATTAACAAATTCAAAAAAACATGATGTAAAAGCACCTTGACTTTGATTTCGAATAAACGCATCTGCTGAAGTTTGAGGATCTAAGCATCCTGAAAAATTAAAAACATCCGCTTGTGAAAGTTTACTAGTTTCATTTGTTAAACCAAATTGATTTGACCATTCAGAACCATTATATTTAATTGTCTTATTAATCGATCCATTTTTGTATACAGACGCACATTGTAAATTAAATTGTAAATCAAGCATAGTTCCACTATGACAACAATCAGTAAAAGCCCATAAAGTTACACCAGCTGGTAAACAATTAATCATATTTGTAAATAACCAATCGTCACGAATTACACCAGACTTCTGATAATCTAACGGTACTAATACACTATCTTTACCATCTGATTCGTCTCCGTTATTATCATTTAACTGTGATCCATGACCTGAATAATAAAAAAACAAGGTATCTCCTGATTTACATCCTGCAACAAACTTTTTAATATTATTTTCCATATTTTCTTTTGTAGGTTTCACTTGGGATTTAGGATCATCTGTTAAAGTTGTAATCGATTCCTTACTGTAACCACTAACATTTTCTAATAAAAATTTATTAATATTTGAGATGTCATTAATACACCCATTTAAAGCACTATCTGTACCTGTATAATTTATACCTACCAATAATGCACGCTTCATTATATTTGTATACAAAGAGTATATAAAAAAATATCCACTAATTCGTTTATAATTTAACGCAAAAATGCGTTTAATAATTTCTTTGTATTTCTTGAATATACTCTAGTAAATTAAAACGGTCTCTTAAATTTTCTTTATGATAAACGTCTGGTATTTGTAAAGGTTCCCACTGAACTTCAAAAGGCATTAATAAAAGCAATCTAAAATTACAATTCGGGTTAAATTCTTCGATTAAACTTTTAAAGATGTGTATGTCACTTTCTGTAGTTTTATATCCAGAGTGCTCTTCTCTTATAAATAATATCGGTTCATTTGATAAAATGTCTTCTTTAAAACGAGTAATTCTACGGTTTAACCTGTCTGG
>Ga0102863_1000216_pt1 | contig 16307 bp, 27 predicted proteins | sample Colrivmet1449A02_FD_78451 | JGI IMG/M metagenome (GOLD analysis project Ga0102863, IMG submission 78451) | Estuarine microbial communities from the Columbia River estuary - metaG 1449A-02 | ecosystem: Environmental > Aquatic > Marine > Intertidal zone > Estuary | place: USA: Columbia River...
AACTACACTCAGTTGGTCAATGGTTTCTTGGTCAAAAACAACCATCCACCAACCACCTGCCTTCTGTATCTTTGCACCGCACTGCATCTGCAAGGCAGTAGGCTTCTTTGTCCTATCTGCTTTCACCTCAATGCCAAGGAACTGCCCCCTGACTATGGCTATGATGTCGGGTATTCCTGCCACCCCAAAGCCGTTGTTTGCAGGGAAAAAATACCAAATACCTTTTGCCTTTAACACCTCTACAACCTTACGTTTTATCTTACCTTCGGGTGTCAATGCACTCATCTTACGCCCCTTTACACACTTGTCAAGTTTTATTTTATTAGGTTAAACCCTAGCACTGTCACAGTCATGACGAGCAGGGCAAAACCTGCACAATCCTGATGGTCTAGCAGGCCAGTTGTCGTGCTCTAAACTTGTATGAATACGTTGTATACGCTTCATAATGTCTGCCCATAGCGTGTTGGTTTCCCCTCTGTGGTAGGTCTCTGTGTCCATCTCCATTGTCTTGAGCCATACCAAAGAAGTGCGTACTGATTGCACGTCAGGGAAGTGCTTGAACACTTGCGCAGCGAACAGTTGCATTTGGAATTGGTCAGCATTTCGCTTACCTGTTTTCCAATCCATCACGTTCGCAATGTTTTTATTGATTACAAGGATGTCAAGTTTAGAACGTAGCCATGCGTCAGCATCCCACCAACCTGTTGGTGTAAGGTTGTCGTTAAGGACTAGCTCTTTCTCGATGTGTAGTTCACCCCCCTTTGAGATACGCTCGACCGATGCACACAGGGGTTCATAGTGAGCAATCTCTTGGGGCAGTAGGGAAGCAGACTTAAGCCTATGCTCAAGGTATTCATGGATGCGTTCGCCATACTTACTAGCCTCACCACCTGCATCAACAACATCTTTAACAATGCGTTGCCGAAAGTAGCGATATGGGCAGTTCTCGTATAGCTTAATTGCCGAATAGGAATGGCTTAAGTGCATAAATTGTAGCCCCTCGGGGTGTCCTTGGGGTTCTCTGTTTGTTGGAAAGTACAGTGTACCTCACTCATGCATACGGCGCAAGATGTCGTACTTTAATATTTCCAACTGGGCAATTACCTCAGTTACGTTGTCTATCTTGGTGGAGTAGCGCATGTATTTGTCATCTGCCTTAAGCATGATAAGAACATCAGTCGCACCCCCCTCCTCGACACGTGCCATCGCTGATTCCAACATAGCAACAACTTCCTGCTTGCGGGTATTTCCTACTATTTCAGTCAAGTTTGTGATGCTCATTATGTATCTCCATAGTTAGTTGCGTAGCCTGCTTCGCAAGCCACAGGTAAATCGGTACACCAGCTAGGTGCAGTGGACATAATCCTGACAAGATGTTGCTCTGCCTCTGATGCTCTGTCCTCCGGGGCCGTGATGATAATCTCATCATGTACTTGAAAAGCCACGTGGTAGTGTTGCCCAATGGCAGTCATCTGTTCTGATATAACAATCCTAGCCATCGCTTGAATAAGATTCTCTGTGACCTTACCCCCATAGATTTTTGTCCATGAGATTTCGTCTACCTGTCCAGTCACGACTCGTTCTTTGATTGCCTTACGATATGTTCGTGCGTCACTGATGTATTCATAGTTCGTTCCGTTGGCACGGAGTGCGGGGTAGCGGATGTACAAGCTGTTGGGTAGCCTAATGCCTTGCTCATCATACTCCAACATCTTTGCAATAGAGCCTGTCTGTCTTGCTACGATGCCACCCAGTGCGCTTCCACACTTCTGCCATAGAGAAACAATCTTGTGATTCTTCTGTCTATACAGACGCACAATCCTGTCAGCTTGGTCTAGGCTAATCTTCACACTAATATCACCTTGCCCAATCTCTAGGGTACGTCTGAACTTCTCAGCCCCCATGCCATAGCCAAGTCCCAAGATACAAGTCTTACCAACAAATCGTTCTACCTTGTCAGCCTTGGTGATGGCTCGCCCATAAACTTCTGATGCGAACTCACTATATACATCACGACCTTGTGCAAACGCACTAACTAAATCGTGTTGCTCTGCTACCCACGCTACCATGCGGGCCTCAATCTGTGATGAATCACATGCCACAAGAACTTGTCCTTTGGGTGCTTTCAATGCCCGTCGGATTGTATTGTTCCCACGAGCAGGTAAGTTCTGCAAGTTCAGCTTGTCACCACCCGAGAACCTGCCTGTGTGCGCACCATAATAGTTGAGCATGATTGGCAGGCGACCTCGCTCGGACACCCCAATCAAATTTTCGGTGCGAGTTTCTTCTAGTGTGGACTTCACGCCGAGCCTCGCAGCGACCGCAACCTGAACCTTCTCATTAGGATGCTCGAGAAGTTCGATGAACTCTTTGTCGGTCTTTCCGAACGCAAGCGTTTCCTTGCCTGTGCGAGGGCTTATCTTTTTTGGTGGTTCGACCCCGAGGTTGGTGAGGTACTTCGCAAAGATTTGATTACTCATCAACGTCTTGGTGATTGCTTCGTCACTGATACCAGTGAGTCCCATGTCAGTGATAAGGTCACGCTTCTTTGCTTTGACTTCCTCAAGATGTTGCTCTAAGAGTTCCCTGTCAAGTTCAATCGTAGGCTCGGTGTACATGCGTAGTGTTTGGTCAATGACCATCAACTCACTGGTAGGAAATCCTTTGCATAACTTCTTGAACAACTGATAGGTTAAGTCCACATCGTTCTTGCAGTACTCCCCATATCGTGCAAGTTCTTCGGGTGTGAAGTCTGCTTTGCGTTTACCTAGTGCAAGGATAACTTCTTCACCTTTAGCCCCCAACTTATAGTAAGTAGCCAATGCTTTGAGCGAACCCCCCACAGTCATCTGATGGGTTGGTCTTGCCATAGATAAAGTATCAAGCCACAACTTCGGCTTGATTCCATAATGCCACGATAAGATTGCACCATCAAAGGCGGTGTTATGACAAAGGATTGCCTTGTCTGAATAGTCAAGCGACTTCAGGAACTTGGCAGGGTCACTGCCTGAGTACCAGTCCGTAGGGTAATTGTTAACCTTGATGCCTACCCCGATGACCTCAAACAAATCGCTACGAACATACTGTTCGGTGGTCATCTTTGACAGGGAGAAGTCCTTGTCGTAGTAGGTTTCAAAGTCTATGGTCACGATGTCCATAATTATTTTCTTCTTTCTAGCCGTATCAGTACGTATACAAATATGGCAAACATTAAAACGAGAGTGCCGATGGCTACGACTGCGAACTTAATCCCAAACCATAGCGCATCAGCCATTACAAGAGCGAACATCAGAAGGAAGTCACTCATCACCTCTTACCTCAACAAGTTTGTCGATGTAGTGCCGTGCTTTCTTGATGTCAGCAATGCCCCCTTTGACATCACACCTTGCAAGATATTTGATAGCGTTACCACGTAGGAATCCTGCGAACTGCTCAGGTGTCATCCATGCTTCCATTGCTACCCAAGGTTGCACGTTCATATTTTTGTAGTGACTTCCACCAACTTGTTGTTGGTCGACATTGCCACCTACTACGGGGTGTGCCTTGTCAAGCATCGAACCACTAAGCACACGCTTGCGTATCGCATAGATAAGGGGTAGCGCACACTTGAACTTCGTGGCAACTTCTTTGGGTACGGCACTTGGGTTTGCCAAGAGATACTCTGCGACCTTCATTGATTTAGATTTTTTCATTTGTCTTTTCCTACTGAGTTAAGCCATGCACATTCTTCTTCCAACACTTTGACCCGTGCACGTAATAGGTCAATGTCCTTCTGTTGTTCAGCCCATGAGGCATCCCATACTTCTTTACTCCACCCACCATCATCTTCAAAAGCTACGCTACCAATAAAGTTTGCGTAAGTACCATCACGTTTAAAGTTATCGACCATCATCTATCTCCTCTAGGTATATCTAAACCAAGGTCAGAAAAATCATCGTAGTATTTATCCTCATCTGCATCTTCAAACATTGACTTAGTTGGGGTATGTTTAACTACAACTTGTTTCTCTGTCTTTGGCTTAGTCTTTTTGGACACACCATAGAAAGCAGACATAAGCGTATCGGTTGCCTTCTCTACGTTTATCTTCTTAGCTTTCTTTGGTGCTTTGCGTAAAGGGGTACTCTCCCATCTTTCAAGAGTAGCACCCCTAACACCACACTTACATGACCATTGCCTGCGAGTCTGTACTGTGGCTTCGTTCCATCGTGTGTCTAGGCACTTCATTTTTGTCTTGCACTGTGGGCACTTCATTGAACACTCCAAATCGTCTGCGTAAATCTATACTGTAAGTAGTACATACTTTGTCTACTTCCTCAATAACTTCTTCTACTGATACTGTTGAGGAATAGTACCCCGTACTAACGGATTTAATAAATCCTTTTAGTAGTTCCATTGAGCACTCACTATCTCGGATGGAAGTATAGAGTACTTCTTGCCATGTATCAGAACCCCAGTCAGGCATCTCCCATTGGTGACGATTGATACCTACACGTTCTGCTTCTACTTTTTTAATGAGTGATTCAAGTACACCCATCCTTGCTCGTACTTTAATCGCCATTTTGAATTTACGCAATGAGCGTAACCACATTAGTTTGTTTTCTTTTATCACATCAGTACTGTTGAGAGGTGGCTTTGCATTAGTAGGTTCATAAGTGTTAAGGTCAAACTGTAAGCCATCAAACACATCATAAGCAGGCGCAGTTTTAAAGTAGTTCCATCTATAACTATCAGGATTATCTTCACAATACTCTTTGAATCCAGTAGTACATGTTACTGTGTATCTACCAGTAGCTACACGTGTCCACATGAATGGGATAGCACGTTGGAGTGCTTGACTTAGAGTGATGCTACAACGTCTTGCTTCTTGTGAGGTTAACTTAAACGTAAACTTGTTGTCAGGTGTGAATACACCGACTACTGCTGTATCGAATCGTAGTTCATAGGTATCACCTACCTTATACATACGTGCCCATGACATAACGGGTCTACCTGCATCAGGGTTACGTGCCCTTGTAAACCACTCAGCAACTTCTTTATATGAAAGTTTATCTGTACGCATATCTATTCCTTATCGTGTTAGTTTGTGTGCTACTACTGTGGCAGTTAAAGAACCCAAGTCAACATCCACTTGCGTGTCGTTCTTGGTACGTTCTACTACCTTGCGGTGGCGTTCCTTATACTCCTCGGGAATCAAGTCCCATAAGGGTTGCCACATCTTTAGGGCAGGGGCTAGTGTTGCATGAGCATTGATAATCTTCTTGACTTGTTCCACAAAAAGAACTCTGCGTTCAGTCACTACATGTACTCGCTCTTTGTATGCGATAGCTTCTGCTTTGATGTCCTCAAACATAGAAATATCTTTGAGTGTGAGTTCCGTATTAGAGTAATAGCCTGTGTTTTTTACTGGAAAGTCATCAGTCTTAGGTATGCTATACGGATAGGGGCGCTTGTTAGTTAAAGGACATGCTATGTTTACGTCAACATTACCAATTTTAGCAATAGTTATTTTTTCTACCTCATTAAAAAAGCAAGAAGGTAATGAGTTCATTGATGGAATATACGATGCAAACATGCGGTTGTATATTCTGTCTGCCCAGTCTTTAGGATAAGATTGTACTGCTTCATCCATCTGTTTATCAAAAATCTTCATTGCATTTTTAACAATCTCCTCTTGTAATTCTTTACTAAATCTTACTGTTGCCATGTTACTCCTCCTTCTTACTTAGGTTATATACTGTTATCTGTGCTTGCTCTAACACCTCGTCAATGTTAAGCATCTCTTGTGTCGCAGGGTCATCAGGGTATAACTCTTTGACAAGATACGATAAGTTGTTGATTGTTTGTATTGCTTGGTCTGCTACGTTCATACGTATCTCCTGCTTTAGTTGTTTATAAAACGGACTGACTATTGTCATTTCATCACCACCACTTCACCGAATGGGGCATCACCTTCCATTGTGGATACCCACAGTACAGGGTATGCAGGTTGGTCACCGAAGTCATCACAACATAAGTCAGTCAAGAATACACAGGCTACGGGGTTGATGTCATGGTCAGCAAAGTACTTGAACACAGGGCTAAAGGCAGTACCTCCACCGCCGTGTGCCTTGATGTTTAGGCTATCGTCACGTTCATACTTCTCGTAGTGTGATACCTCACTATCGAAGTACACCACATGGATACGTACTGGGTTGCCATCTTCCTTGATAGCAGTAATCTCACCCTCAAACTGGGCAAGAATGTCATCGTCAATAGAACCTGAGCAGTCAACTGCGATAGCCATTTCACCGAGTGCTTCACCACTTACGCTTGGTAGGTATAGCCCTTGTGATAAGAACCTACGATTAGGTCTAGCGAATGTGCGTTGGTCACTCTTGCACTTCTCTACAAACTTATGAAGCACATCACGCCAATCTACTTTAGGTGCAAGTACATCATTGACCAGTCGCTCTAGTCCTGCACTCATCTTGCCCATCATCTTAGCGGCTTGTGCCGCTTGTGCTACACGGACTTTCCACTCTGCTTGTTGTTGGGCTTGTTCGGCAGGGGTATTGCCACCATCTTGGCAGTCATCCATAGCTTCAGTACCATCACCATTACCACCTGACCCATCATCGGGTTCATCGGGCAACAAGTTGTAGATACCATCGGTTGTTTGGTTACCTGCTTGGTATAGCTGAGGGTTAAGTAGCCCGAACGATGGCATCTTGCCAATGTTCTCATCGGTCAGCAGTTGGTTAATCACATAGTCACCTGCCTTATTCCACCGCTTGTGTTGACGCTCACCTCGTCTGAAGTTATGGTCAAGCATAGGGTGTAAGCACTCATGGGCTACAACAAACTTACGTTCCTCATCGTTTAGTTCTTTGATGAAGTATGGGTTGTAACCTATACGCTTGCCATTTGTCCATGCAGTCCTGCATGTATAGTCTTTAGTAAAGGGCATATTCAATGCCACGTTACCAATGAAGGGGTGTTCAAGTACCAATGCGGTACGTGCTTTAGCAAGTAGTCGGTCAAGGGCTACTTCCTCTGCACTGGTCATTGGCTCTCTGTCTTTATGGTTAGGTACGACTGAGGTCATATCAAATTCCTTTCATGAATACGGACATCTTGTCCATGATTTGTTTAGCTTCTACTGCCGTGTCACGGCGTAGGTCGGGGTCATTACGTAGTGCTTCAGGATGTTTAAGTAACGCACCTTCTACTTCTAGTCTTAAGGCTTCAAGGTTAGGGTCATCCATGAAGTTAAGTCTTGGCAGTAGGGCACACATCTCTTTGGTGTTCTCTACTAAGGTGTCACGGAATATAGCTTTGGGGTCTGCTAACTTCTCAGCCATATGCTTGACACGTTCGTATAGTCTGTCCCATACCTCTTTCATAGCTACGTTCTGTGCTTCTGCTACTCTACGCTCAACATCTTCTTGGATGCGAGTAAGTTCTTCAGAAGCAATGCTCACACGGAAGTCGCTACTGGGCACAGGGAATATCGCCATGTCCATTCTGAACTTACGTGCTATCTCCTGCTCATCGGGGTAGTCTGCATCGTTGTATAGCCCGTTGAGTAACCGCTTGGCATCCAGTCGCAACTGGTCATAGTTCTGTATGAACTGGTCAACAAGGTACTGCCACTCATTCTTTTCCTTACGGAAGTCAGTCATGAAGGCAAGGTAGTTGGCAGAGGGTAGCATCTGCGTACCCTCCATACCCCAAGGTAAAGTGTTGTCGTAGAACTTAGTGCGGATATGGGTAGTTTTCTTATGCACATGGTCAAGCAGGTCATTGGCAGGCAGTAATGCCTTGTTGTATCTACCTGCTTGGGTAGATGTGCCGTAGGTATTGGCAACATCTTGTGTTGCTTTTTTGTCATACTTGCGAGCAGTCCATTGGGATACGGATAACTGTACAAGTAAGGCTCTGTCATTCAGATTCATAGTAGGTACTCCTTCTGTTGGTTAGGTTTAGAACAATACGTCTTGGTGTTTCATTGCCCACTTGGTAAACGCTTGCGTGTTAGACAGTTCGGGTTTCTTACGTGAGGCATACGACACAGTAAGCACCGAGAAGTCAGCAGGCATACGCTCTGCATAGGTACAGACCCGTTCAAAGTTGCCTTCAGTAGCACGTTCAGCAATAGCACCACTCAGGGCATACAGGGTGGCAGGGTCAGTCGGTACGTCAGCAGTTGTCGGGTTCATCAGTACTGCATCAGGGTTAGGTAGCTTACGGAATACCTTCACAAAGCCTACAAACTCAGCCGCCGCACCTTCACCCACTGCACCCTTGAAGGACTCATACTCTGCATCAAAGGGCACAGTACCAATCACATCAGATACACCCTCTACCCATGAACGAGGCGTAGCATTTTGGTCACGTTGTGGGTCATAGTCATGTAGCAAGGCAGGTCTAAAGCGAATAAAGCTAATCACTTCAGGCTTGACGTTGTTGTCAAGTGCCCATGAAGTCCAGTCATCGAGATGGGTTTCCAGTTCGTAGACTGTTTCACGATTACGCAAATGACCCAGTACTCGGTTAGCCCCTGCTCTGTCAGCCTGTCGGTTACCTGTGGAGATAACCTGCCATCCATCAGGCATCGGTGTGCCATGTAAAGTACGGGCTTGGCAGATGTTAGCTAGGACTTTCTGCAAGTCAGCATTAGCTTGGTTGCGGTCATCGAACAACAGGATACCCTTCTCAGGTGCTTTGCCCTTGATGGGGAACCAGTCAGGTAGCTTGTAATGCAGTTGGCTTTCACCATCGGGGAACAGGATACCGAAGTCCTCGACAAGCATGGTAGGCATGTGTCGTTCAATGCAGGGTACGCCAAGTTCTTCAGCAACTTGATGCACTATGGTGGTTTTACCACCACCGGGACTACCCTCTATACACAACGTACGTTGTATGGGGAATAAGGATTTGATGGTGTCTTTAAGTAGTGAGGCTCGCATATTAGTGTTGTCCTTTGTAAAGTTTATGGTCAATGCCGTAAGTAACGAAGTACCGATTGATTTCTTGCGTCAACTTACTTCTGTATGTCCTAGCTGACTGCTTGTCAGCAAAGTACATTGGTTGCTTGTGCTCATTTTGCACAATGATTCCACGGCTATCACGTAAAGCGAATAGGCGTTTCATGTTTACTCCTTTGGTGGAAAGTTAATAAAAATACATTCGTTTAGGTGGCGTACACCCTTAGCATCTATGTAGTATTCGCCACACCCTGCCATCCATTCGATGACTATGACTGCCATAAAGATACAGAAAGCAAGCATCAATAAGGCAGAAAGCACCCAGTCAAATAGCTTTTTCATGACATCAAGTAGGCAACTAAGCCACCCATGATTAGTCCGTAAAGCATCCACAAGATGTATCGTTTCATGCTTTTACCTCCGCTATTTGTAATGCTGTTTCAAAGTCTTGTGCGTTAGCCACCATGCGTTCATAAAACGTGGCGTGGTCGCCTGTCTTTGCCATATTTTCAACATCATCAATGACTTGCGTGGCTATTGCCTTTAGCTTTCTGTTTAATTCAATCACTTCGTCTACTGTTTTCATATTGTCCTCTTTGGGTTAAGTTGTTTAAGGTGGTTGATGTCAGTGATAAGCTCATACCCCTGCTTGTTATTGCAGGCTACTGTAAACTTACGCTTCTTTGCTACTGCCTCACCACACCGCAGGCACGTTGGTCTTACCATGTTACGGCGTTGAGGCTCTACCCTTACGGCATAGCAGTTAGTACAGATAGGCAAGTGATAGTCTTCCATTAATACCTCCTAGGTTTACACCAGTTGATACGGACATAGCTAAGGTAGTCAGACCCTACCCTGCAACACTCGATAGAGTGCGGTACGAATATAGGCAGGTTAAAGATAAGGCGGTATAGCCATGAATCTACTTTGACAATCATGATTCCTCCACTGGTTCGGTTGAAAGTACACGCTCTTGGGCAATCCCCTGATAGCCATTGTTGGCTAATCTCTGCATCCATCGTGTTGATAGCTTGATGGTGGTATCAGATGGTCTAGCTTGGCTACTGTGTCTAAGGGTAGAGGAACTAAACCTATCCTCATTTTCAAACCACATACCATTGGTGTGTATGTATAACGGGAAGTGTTCCCCATAACTATACACAGTGTAGACCTCTTGGTCTGCATCCATCAGCGTATAGATACCAAACAGGTTGTGACCCCTGAATGGTTTCTGCTCTACAACGTAAGGTTTGCACTTGCTATTGGCTACACGAGGTAGCCCATCTAGTTGTGGGCTATTCATGTTATATCACTCCAAAGGCTGACTCATCACCATCATAGAACCAGTTGGTGTATGAATAGATGCTACCTTCAGGGCTTAAGTACTGCCCATGCACTGGCTCATCGGAGGTATCCTCCTCCAACTCAGCATCGTAAAGCGATAGAAAACGTGTGGTTTGTGTCATGTCTACTCTCATCGAGTTATCTCCTATAAACATGTTGATAGAAAAGGCAGAGGGGTTACCTCTGCCATATGGGTTAGAACAACTTCTGCTTAGGTGCATTAGTTGTAGTACCTTCCTGCAATACTTCCATACCTTCAAGTGTTTCACACTTGATGTACAGTGCACCTCCTGCTTGTGGCGGGGCTACTACCTTGAAGGTGTTGTTCTTTACGTTACCCTTAACGCTCTGTACCTCAAAGGATGAGAATGTACCATTCTCGTTAACCTTCTTGGCTACCACAGTAATGGTGAATGTTACTGGCTTGATGGACTTCTTCACAGTTGCTTGCATTGTATTACTCCTGAAGTTAGTTAATTTACATTACATACATTGTCTTACTGCCGTTTGGCAGGGACTCGACCAGATTGCCAGACCCAGCGAAAAACGCAAACACAGGCTGGGCAAGGCTTTGCGGGTTAGCGAGCGCTCACTTCGAGGGGTCGGCTGAGTTAGGTAATTATACAAGGTCAGCCTATAATCTAACACCGCAAATAACACATCCAAAGAAGTTAGTCAAATACAAAACTTAGATTGTTAGGAATTCCTAAAAGAATCAACAACTTACGGGGCAATAATCTAAATGATATAAATAATCTTGTAAGGTTAGGGTAACAACATTCACCCGCCCTCCTTAACTTTACAGTCTTAACCCTAGATGAAAGGGTGTGTACCTATATTTTATAGATTATTTAGATTATTTAGATTAACTCTACTATCACATGGCTAAGACCCGCATAAACATTGGGTTCTAGGGCGTAAAGTTTAACCTTACAACAATCTAAACATGCCAAGTAACGTAGATTGTTTATAGATTACATGCGATATAGCCCTGAATTACGATGCCTGCACCCCCCGGCGTATGGTTTTATATACTATAGATAAAGAATGTAAAGTTTTGGACGTAAAAAAACCCGGCTTTCGCCGGGCTGGTTACTTATTAGCTAGTCTAACGACTTCGCTGTTCAACTCTAGTAGTGTGTCAAGTGCTGCGTTGTATCGAATTACTAGGTCTTCTGGTAAATCTACCTCTACTCCACATACGCCTCTGCTATCGAGGTGGTCAGTTATCCTGCGTTCTGACTCATCATAAAATACTTTCATGATATTTCTCCTGTAAAGCAGGGGATTTCTCCCCTGCTGTGGTTTACTTCATTGTTATCCGTACATTCTGCATCGGGATTCCGTCGTCAATTAACTCTTGCTGGAACTGACATGCATATCTGTCACGTTTGAACCAGCGGAAGTAGATTGAATCTCCGTCTATCCACTTGACACAGAACCTATACGACTCTTGTTTACGTACCTTCATTGGATTTCTCCTCATGGTTTAAAAAGAACCCGACTGCTGTCACCAGTCGGGGGTTGGGTTACGAGAACAACTTACGCTTTACGGCTTGTACCTGAGTCGCACCGTCTTGAATTACCAATCCTTCAAGACTATCTGCTTTCAGGTAGACTGCTCCGCCTGCCATTGGGGGAACCGAAGTCTTAAACTCGTTTCCCTTTATGGGTTGCTTTACAACCTTTGCCGTAATCCCTGAGAGCGTGCCGTTCTCATTGATACGGGTTGCTGTAATTTCAACCGTTACAGTAACGGGGGCAATCGACCGCTTAGCGGTAGGAGCATGTGTGCTCATTTGATTCTCCTAAGTTGTTAAAGAAATCAGGTTTTCGCCTGAATCGTTTGCATTTGCATCCGACAATTTCAGATTGCCAGACTTTACAAAATTGTCAAATACGCCTGTTTACAAGGCTTGGGCGCGGTGCTTTTTATTTTTGTTTTTTGGGCGCGGTGCTTTTGTTTGGCTTGACGGGGGGGTACATGGATTGCATTTTTTCATGCCCCCCCTGTATATAGTAAACCTCTTAAAGCAAGACCCAAAAAAAGGAACGTGTAAAGTTTCGCCGCTATAATAGTTTCATTACCGTGCCACACAATTGTGTTATCAACTACACATATGGAACTAATCATACGCCGCGTCAATAACAACGACACCCAAGTAGTGGCGACACTCACGTATCTCCAGAAAAAATGTCTGCCGCAAGACCAAGTGTGTGATGTGACCAAAGGTTGGTGGTGGATTGTGTACGCAGATAAAATACCAATTGGTTTTGCTGGACTGGTTCGGTCGCAAACATGGTATGACTGTGGATACCTGTGCCGTGCAGGAGTGTTATCTGCGTATCGAGGTCTTGGTCTACAGAAAAAACTAATTGCAGTCAGGGTTAAAAAAGCAAGACAAGTTAACTATAAGTGGTTAATATCAGACACAAGAGATAACCACCCATCGGCAAACAATCTTGCAGCGTTGGGTTTTAAAATGTTTGACCCTACTAAACCGTGGGGGTATAACAACTCGTTATATTGGAGAAAGTGTTTAGATGCCACACAAAGACCCCGAGATAAGGAAGCAAAAACAAAAGTTATACTCGAAAAAATATTACGAGAAAAACAAAAAAGAAATAATTAAAAACATTGGTGCACATAAGAAGAAGGCTGCCAAACGCTTTGCGGAGTATAAGGCAACGCTACACTGCACACGGTGTGGACAGAACCATCCGGCAACACTGGACTTCCACCACGTAGAAAAAAGCAAAGACAACGTGCACCTCCACCAGTTGGTGCGCGGCGGACACTTCTGGAAACGCATCATGCGAGAAGTGGATAAATGCGTGGTGCTATGCGCCAACTGCCACCGGATACACCACTACGATGAGGAGCAAGAAAAGAAAGCTATGCGGCGGCAAAAGAAAAAGAAGATGAAAAAGAAAATGAACGTGTAAAGTTAGCTCTGAATTTAGCTTGAGATACGTCCCCGGGGGGTTATGATTAGCATACACAAACATCTTGCTATGTCATTGTCAGAAATTTCTAAACCCCCGTTTGTAATTTGCTTGACACCCAAGTAAGTTGCTGTGTTATATTCCGGCTATGGATACCCTACCACTACACCACACTAAATGGTCAGATAGGCTGGCGTTCGACATTGCCCTCACACTAGAGGGGAGTGGCGAGACTTTGCAAGAAGTCATGACACGCCACAACATCACGGCTAATGAGATTCTTATCTTTAATAGCGACCCCGTATTCCTTAAGAAGGTGGAGCACTACCGAGAGGAAGTTCGGGAAAAGGGAATTACATTCCGACTAAAGGCCCGCGCACAGGCGGAAGAACTCCTGACAACTTCTTGGATGTTGATTCACGACCCAGCCGTATCCCCCGCAGTCAAGGCTGACCTAATTAAATCGACAGTGAAGTGGGGCGGGCTAGAGCCAAAAACCACTGAGGTCGATAACAATGCTAATGGTGGCGTACGTATCACCATTAATTTAGGTGGGCAGCAGCACGAAGCCCAAGTCATTGAAGCACAAACAGTCGAGGTTATGGATGCCCCTGCCATTGCACTTAGAGAGTAGGTTTACTACTTCCTATAATGGGTTTCGTTCGGTGGTGTTAAATAGTTCTATGGAGTATCATAACTTTACAACTATGTTAAAAGACGCAGGTGTGTCCTTCCGGACAAAGATTACGAAGCACAAAAAACGTGGCCGGGAATTTGTGGTCATGCTAGTACAGGAGATTTAATGTCACTGAACATCAACTACACGCCGCCTCCTACCGGGGCAAAATTCATGGAGTCTGACGCTAAGATGCGTGTGCTTATGGGGCCGGTAGGTTCGGGTAAGTCAGTAACTTCCTCATTTGAGATTGTCCGTAGGGCCAGTACTCAAGTGCCAAATACCCAAGGCGTGCGGCGTACGCGGGCGGCTATTGTGCGTGAAACCGCACGGCAGCTACAAGATACAACCATCAAGACGTTCCTAGATTGGTTCCCGCCCGGACAGTGCGGGGAGTACATGCGTACAACCAAAACTTACTTCTTTAAAGTGGGGGATGTCGAGTGTGAGATTATGTTCCGTGCCTTGGATGATGCAGATGACGTAGCCAACTTGAACTCCTTGGAGTTGACATTTGCTTGGTTTAACGAGTGCCGAGACATTCACCCAGACATTATTGATGCGATGTCCAAGCGTATTGGGCGTTTCCCGTCGGCTAAAGACGGTGGCCCGACGTGGCATGGGATGTGGGGGGATACCAACCCACCGACTATGGATACGTGGTGGTACTACCAGATGGAGGGGCTTGACCCCAAAGATGGCGTGTCAGCTAACGACAACGGCTGGGATGTGTTCAAGCAACCCTCAGGTAGAAGCCCACAGGCTGAGAACATTGAGAATCTCCCCGAGGGATATTACGATACCCAAGGTCGTTCGGAAGAATACATCCGTGTATATATTGACGGGGACTATGGGTTGTCGTCTGCCGGTATGCCTGTCTATAAATACTTCAGGCCGGACTACCACATGGCTAAGCAACGGCTTCGGTTTATATCCAACGGCGTACGCCCTATTGTTATTGGTATGGACTTAGGGTTAACCCCAGCCGCAGTCATTGGGCAGCAAGACCCACGTGGTCGGGCACTGATACTTGGCGAGTGTGTATCGTTTGACATGGGCATCCAGCGTTTTGTGCGTACTATGCTCAAGCCGATGATTTACGAAAAGTTTGGTGGTGCGCCCATCCTAGTGGTTGTTGACCCTGCGGGTGTGCAGCGGGCGCAGACCGATGAGCGCAGTGCAGTAGACATCATCAAAGCCGAGGGGCTTAAAGTCATTCCCGCTAAAACTAACAATGTGTCGGCACGGCTTAATGCCGTGGACGACTACCTCATGCGGCAAGTAGATGGTGACCCAGCTTTCTTAGTTGACCCGACATGTACGCAGCTAAAGGCTGCCATGATGGGGGGCTACCGCTATAAACCCAAAGGTGATGGGGATATTGATAAGAACAAACATTCACACGTTGCTGAAGCCCTACAGTACTTAATGCTCCATATCGCCAGTGTTGGCGAGGGGCATGGACTAGCCCAGCGTAGAGAGATTCGCCCTGTTGCAAGTTTAGGTTGGACTTGATATGATGGCTTTGCAGCAGTTGTCTCCGGCGTCTCCTTCACGCCATTCACCCCGGGGGTCACGTCCCCGGGGATTTTTTTACTTGCACAAAAACTTTGACAACCTGTATACTTCTTGCTATGTGCATACTACAATATCTAGTAGTTTGATAATCGGGGGCTAGGTATGGCAAAGATTAAAGTTGGCAAAACTTCGCAAGTCTTCTCGGATAATCCCAAGATGGGAACCCCCTACGTTCGAGGGTATAGACACGGCGGCGACATTGAAGAATACTTCAGTGGGCGCGGGCTAAAAGAAATTCTCAAAGAACAAAGAACACCTGAAGCAGGTGTTATTAAAGTTGAGATAGAGCGAGGGCCGTATCGTCCAGACCCAAAAGATAGACGCACACTAAAAGAAATAGCACAGCGTTCAACACTGGGTGACCCAGAAGATAGAGAACGGGCTAAGGAATATAAAGACCGGTATACAAAAATGCAATCGAAAGACGACTAAATGGCAGGCTTAACTTTCCTTCGTGTAGTCTCCAACGCTGAACTCGACAAGCAAGACGAGGAAGCAGCGGCGCAGGCTTTACAGGAACGCCAGAACCAACCGATGATGTTGGGTCTATCTGAGCACGTCCGTATGTGTTGGGATGTAGCGAAGATTGCTAAGAAGCCTATTGAAGATGAGATGCTGCGTGCACTACGTCAGCGTAATGGACAGTATGAACCTGACAAGCTAAATCAAATTAAGCAGCAGGGTGGTTCAGAAATTTATATGATGATTACTGAAGTCAAGTGCCGCGCAGCGGAGTCTTGGCTACGGGACATCTTGCTTGATAGTGGTACACCCCCGTGGGATATTGTTCCTACGCC
>Ga0102863_1000226_pt1 | contig 15974 bp, 15 predicted proteins | sample Colrivmet1449A02_FD_78451 | JGI IMG/M metagenome (GOLD analysis project Ga0102863, IMG submission 78451) | Estuarine microbial communities from the Columbia River estuary - metaG 1449A-02 | ecosystem: Environmental > Aquatic > Marine > Intertidal zone > Estuary | place: USA: Columbia River...
CCGCTAGATCCAGATGATCCGCTAGAACCACTAGACCCAGACGACCCACTAGACCCACTACTTCCAGACGATCCGCTAGATCCAGATGATCCGCTAGAACCACTAGACCCAGACGACCCACTACTTCCAGACGATCCGCTAGACCCAGCAGATCCACCAGAACCAGATCCTCCAGAAGACAATATCCAAGACCCATTAATTTTTACGTATTGAAATAGAGTATCCGAAGCGCTGTATAGGGCTCCGTCCATAACTTTAAGCAATAAGGAGCTTTTTTCTGCATCTAAACCATAAAATCTATCTCCCGCATATCTTGTAATAGCCATATTTTATTCCTTTACCCTTTTGAATATTACACTTCTTTGCTTAGCATAAGACCCAATAATATTAGGATCTTGCGATATATATTTGTACAGAAAAGAATTATAGTTCCTATTGACCTGCTGTTCTGTCAATTTTATTTTGTATATTGCTAGCCTATAGATGTATCCCTCGAAGTGATTAAGCGTAAAAGAACTCAATGGATAATTTCCAAAACAAGCTCTAGCTGAAGAGCTATCAACAAGAAAATTTATATTTTTATTGTAATTGTAAGTGTATTTTGCTGCTGCTTTTGGGAAGCCGGGTCTTAATTGGAAGTTCTCGTCTGTGTAGTTTAAAATATTTTTGTTGTTAATGTCTGCGAGTAAAGAGGAGGAGCTGAAAACAGGAGAGCTAGATCTGTATAAGTAATAACCGGTTGCGCTACTTACTATATTCCAAGATAATCGAATTGATTTTTTTAATGGGTCAGAAGATACTGAAATGGCGCTAGAAGCTCTAGATTCTCCATTTGAATCATAAGCAGAAACACAATAAAAATTATTATTGCTACCTTGAAATCCTACATTTCCAGACAACCCAATATTACCAGTAGAAGATGCGACGTTATTAAATGAGAAATTGCTCGGCGGCTCTGAAATAGATATTATTGTTACTGTCCCTTTCACTCCATTTACATAAATATCAACCTTGGAACCATCTCCAAGATAAGTATTAATACAAACAGTTACGTTATATAAAATATTTAATTCAATCAGCTGCTCAGAGTATCCAGATAAAATTTCATTACCTGAAGAAGTAAAACTAAAATAAACCCTTTTATCTTGAATGTAAATCAATTGAGGATAGCCTTGGTTTTCTAAAAAGTAATCGCCGACAATGGCATTAGACCTTGCAAATAAAAAAGCTCTTTGATAAGAAGCTCTAGATTGAGTGAACCAAAAATCGTAAGTTTGCGTAGCGTTATCTCCGATAGAGAATAATTTTGATTTATTGTATTTTAAATTTATATCTACTAATCCTCCATCTTGTAAATTTATTCTGTTGCCGAATAGCAAGTTAGAGTTAGAATCGAACATAGCGTTGACCAAGTTGGAGTTATTGTCTCCTCCAGTTAAGTCGACTAGCGACGAGTATGCGCTTCTTGATGTCGGCGTAAATTTTGTAGAATGAATTACGCCTTTAAACATAGGCTTATTCTTTTCTACTTGCATATTTTTATAAAGAATATATCCGCCATTTAAAGGTAAAGTTTGAAATTCATTCCTTGTTGGGTCAAAACAGATTTGATAAGAATCAGAAGTTGCTGTTGACCCACTGAAGCCAGAGCTTCCACCGCTTCCAGCATTTCCAGCGTTTCCAACGTTCCCGACAGTAAAGGATCCCAAAACATTTATTTTTCCACCAACGTAAGATGAGTTATCTTTCTGAGAATTATAAAACAATATTGATGGAGCGTTAGATGGAATTGAAAACACTGCGTAGCCGTCAAATCCTTCGTTTCCATAATAAGAAAAACCATTAGCGTAAGCATTCGACCCTCCCCCAGCAGCTGCTGTTGTAGATATATAGAACTCATCATTTACATTGGAAGAGTTCGATTGCACAAACACATAAGTTGTCCCTCTATATAAATTTAAGACTCTGCCTTCTGTATTTCCAATCACAAATCCTTGAGCCGAGCCAGATCCATAATAAGGATGAGCTGCGGTTTTTTGTTTAACTGAAACTTCGTAATAAGTAGCGTTAGCTGTAGTATTACTAGTTGTAGCTGGCAAAAATATTTTCTCACTTACTTTCTGCCAAGTGCCTTTTTGATCAAAATTGTAACTTCCAGTTAAAATGGCGTAAGATCCAGTGGATGTTGGAGTAAGACTTATCACAGGCAGAACTCCTGTTCTAGGATGATTAGAAGAAACAAAAACTTCAGCAGAAGCCGTGTAAGTGTCTCCTTTGTTTATCTTTACTTGGAAACCGTGTTTGTTTGTTATCGAAGCGGTTTCTTTTTGACTCCCAGTAAAATTGTATTTGTATATAGAGTCTGTTGGGCGATAATTTCCAGTAGCATTAGAGAAAAAATTACCTTGACCATTTAAATTATCTGAGTAATCTAATTTAAAAAATGCTCTTCCAGATGCCTGTGGCGTAATCGCAAAACCATCGTAAAGACCAGTAAATAAGCCATTGCTATTAACTACAGATGACGCGCCGCAAATTGTATAATTTTTATTCCCACTTATATTTAAAATATAATATCCATCCGCTGGAGCAGTGCCGCCTCCACCAGTTTGCGTAAAATCTAAATAACCAGTAACAAGAGCTGGTCCGGGAGGGAAATCAACGGCTTTATCTCCGTTTAAATAAACTATCGTTCCAGAAACTCCGCAATCATCAACGCTGCTCGCATAAACTCCAGAAAATATTGTTGCGCCAATTGGTTGTGTAAATAAATTTACAGTTGGCTCACCCGCGTAAGAATTACCAAAAAAATCATATAATAAAACACAAGAATTCGCAGCGGCGTCTGTTGATCCATATTCTGTTTTCATTTTTTAATAAGATCCTGTAAATATAATCGAAGAGATAATACATTCTGTATTATTCTGCTGCATTATTTTTGTTACAAATAAATCTCCAGTAGCCATACCATATCCGCTAGCCGCAAAAGCGTAATCGTTAATAAATTGAGTAAAAACTATTTGATGTTCTCCTCCAGGATTAGAATAGTTTCCAGTAAATGGAATTAAATCTATTTGCTTAAAAGAAATCCTATTATTGAAAGTCTTAGCCCCTTCTACAACTTGTCCATTAGAATTAAGATCAACAAAGTTGCTTCCTGTCGTTGCAAAATTTGTTTCTAGTACTGAAATCCTAGAATTTAAATTTCCGCTAACATTAGAAATCTTAGCGTTCAATACTCCACTAGTTCCAGTAATTGTAGCGTTAAGAATTGCTACTTGCCCACTAATAGCCCCGCTTGTTCTGTAATCTAATCCAGTTGTTAAATAAATTGCCGAACTAGTTAATCCAGATACAGTACCAAGATCAGAAATAGTATTAATTACTACTCCGCTTAAAGAATTTATTTTATTTTGAAGATTTACTCCCGTAGCATTAACTAAAGAAGTAAGAGTGCCGCTTAAAGCTAAATCCTGAGCGTTTAAATTGTAACCAGTGGAAACTAAATTCCCGCTTAAAGTGACAAAAGCGGAATTAGATGCTACAGAAGAAATATACCCAGAAGGATTGTCTATCGGGTAATAACTTTCATCAGTAATATCTATTACGTAACCAGATAGTTCAGGCTTATCTATCTGTTTTAGCCTAATTAGATTAGCCATTAACTAAAATTACACAAGATTACCTTCCTTCTGCTAATATCTTCTGTACTTCTTTTGGTATTTTAGTGTTTTTTTGTTTGGTTTCTCCTGGCGCAGAATAAGATCCGATATGCCTCAAGAACTCTCTCTCTAATCTAGCGATTAGCATCTGATGATTATCTGTTGGCAACATTCCGATCTGCACAGCGTGAGCTTGTATGTCTGTTCTATTCATAGAATTAATACGAGCCTTGTACTCTTCAAAATCCATAGTGTTATATTTACTTAATCCACTATCGCCCCAAATTTGATCTAGAGTAGTTGGTTTCGCTTTTTCTTCTTTAGCATCAATTTGAGATAAGTCTTTTAGCTTAGTCTTTTTCTTATTCATAATAAATTATAACAATAAAAACAAATAAATCAAATAAAAAACCCGCCAGGTTTCCCCAGCGGGTTTTGTTAGAACTGAATTTATTAGACAATAATACCAGAAAGAGCACGGGCATCGATACAGATACGACCCTCTTCCATAGAGCCATAGAATCCAGCCTTGTCAGTTCTTTGCATAAACTGATCATCAGGTTGAACATTGAATTGGCTTCCGGTTTCAGAAGTGGTAGCAACTGGACGAATCAAAGCGCCCTTGGTGTTGTCAACTCCAACAAGAATCTGATAAACGGAAGGATCAAATGCAGTGGAGCTAGGCATATTAGTGATATAGTTATCAAAGAGAACGTTGTACTTCTTGGAGACGCCAAGCTCGATCAACTCAATGATATTTACACCGTAAATCTCTTGCATACCAGCGTTGCGATAGATCTCTTCTCTCATTCCGTCAGGAAGAGCGATAGCGCTTTCAGAAGCTCCGCTAGTAGTAACTGTTCGGATACCGCCAACAGTGTTTAGTGGGTTATAAGCGAAAGCACGGATTTTCTCTTTAATCTCAGGAGAGACGTAAAGATCAGTCAACCCAGTGCTGTATGGATCAGCAGGGGTGCCGCCAGCCCAAGACTCATTAACTCTCTTGACGCGAGTCATGAGTTTGTTTAGATCGTCTAGCTTGAATTGTCCAGCTACTCCAGCCTCAATAAAGTGCTTAAGAGCAGTGCCACCTTGAGGAGTGGTAGAAGCTTCGCCTAGAGCCTTGAGCAATACTGCCCAAGCATTACGCTCTTGCTTAACAAGAACTTCTTGAGACATACGCTCAACCAACTTAGCGATAATGTCCAAGCGAGCTTGGCGAGCATATCTCTTATTGATTGAAACAGCGCTGTCTAAGCGATAGGTGGCGATCTTTACTTCTTGAATGGCAGAAACGTCTTGAGCCGAAGGTAATCCACCAGCAAGAGTTTGAGACCAAACGCTAACGTATCCATTGTTCAACTCGTTGTAATACAAGTCTAGAGGATAGCTAGGTGAATCATTCTCATCGAATGGTGCGTCTGTGTAAATTTGAGAAGCTGTTCCAGCTTGCAAAATTACTCTTTGAATAACAGGCCCAAGGAAAGCGGCGAAAGCTTCAGAAGCTTCAGCAGAAACCAGTCTGTTCTTAGAGCCAAGCGCTTTAATCAGCTCAACTTGCTCTGGTGTATTTTTAAGTTTAATTCTCATGTTAATTTTCCTTTATATATTAGAGAGCCAATTTCACAAGGGTTTCACCATTGACATCAGCGGCTCCGAGGAACTTGCCGATAGCGACGTTAGAAATTGGGTAATTTCCGGTTGATGCGGTGATTTGTCCTGTGCCGCCAGCGTAAGCGGTTCCACCAGCGGTAGGAGTTCCAAGAACACCTTGAACTAGGAAGATACCACGGGTAACTACTGGAACAGCTTGTCCAGGAATTACAGCTTGCATCTCAGCAGCCTTGCGAGGCTTATACTTGAGAAGCTCTCCATTTTCGTCAGCGTCTTTAACGTCATAAAGCATCAAACCAATTGGTGTTTCACCAGTATTGGAATAAACAACTTTAGCGGTTACTCCGTAACGTTGGGAAACAACGTTTGCGGGTTGCAAGGTGCCAGCTCCGCCGATGAATTCTATTCCACCGCCAAGCTCAACGCCTGAATCATAGTTTTTCCATCCAGTAGCAATCTTGACCAAGGTTCCCTTGGTGATACTGATTGATCCAGCGGATAAACCGGTTGTGTCGTATGAGAACAGATTTAATACATCATGCTCGTCAAAATCTCTAAAAGGTCTTAGTTTATAAGCCATATTTTTCCTTATTTTTTGTTATTATCCGACCACGAAACCGTCGTAGTCAAAAGCTTGTTTGTATTTTTCGAAAAGAGAAGTCTGAGAAGCTGAAGAAGTCATTGGAATATCAACAACTTGCTTTTCAGCTTTATCAGTAACCTCTTCTACAATTTGGGCGACGGAAGCTTTAGATTCCTTATCGTCTTCTTTCTTATCGTTTTTCTGCCCCTTTTTCTTGCTCTTCATGAACACGGCCATCTTATCTTTGAAGGCGGCAAAAGCAGAGTCTTCCATTTCAGCTATCTCGGTAGCTAAAATTTGTCTAGTCTCAGCGTCTAAATCGTACTCAGCATCAAAAGCGCTCATTCTCTCATTGAACTTCTCAGAAGCTAGAATCTTTTGTTTTTCAGCTTCAGCAGTAGAAAGAGCTTCTTTAAGAGCAGATATCTCTTTCTGGAGAGAGTCTTGGTTAGCAACCAAAGTATCCAAGCTTTCCTTGGTAGATTTTAGTTGCGATTCAACAGAAGCTTTTTCAACAGCGAATTTCTCCGAAGCTGTCTTAAGCTCTTGTTCGATCAGATCAGAAATTTGAGAAGCCGTAGCTTGCTTCAAATTCTCATCGTTAATATCTTTGAGGCTGGTAATTTTCATAGCTTTATTATCTATAAGAGTATTTACATCTAAATTTTCTATTTTGGAAATATTTTCTTCTTCAGGCTGTTGTTTTTCTTCAATTTTAATGGTGGCGACTCCTTTTACATCAGCAGCAGGAGTCTCTGTAAGACCAATTCCAAGAGGAACAACATTACCTATTACTTTTCTGTATAGTGATTTGCTTTTATCTATCTTTCCTGAGCCGCCGAATGTTCTAAGATTCGCTTTTAGTGTTTCGATCTCGCTTGCATCAGAAATTTCTGAACCATCTTCTATATTCTTTGACTCTCCTTCAATGACTATCAAATTATACTCATTGAAACCAAGCTCCCAACTAGCACTTATCTTTTGATAATTGGCACTAGTTGAGTCACTCGAATCTTCTATCATTGTAGCTAAATTAGGATTAGCTATTTTCCAAATAACCCCGCCAAGAGTAATATTATATGGACCCTTTAGATCTTTTACTTGATCTTCCGTAAGAGGAGTATCTGATCCGAACTCACTAAACCCAGCGGTTAAAATAACACCAACAATTTTTTCTCTATTATGTTCGAAATTGATTGGTTTATTTATAAAATCTTTGTAAGATGCAAGAGCAGTTAAACTGTCAATAACATCACCGTTTCTGTTTACTCTATTTACAACAGCAGCATTAAATGCAACAGGAAGCAAATCTACGTTCTTCTCTGTGTCAACATTTGGAATGAAACTGCCAACTTCTGCTAAAGAAGCTAATGCTAAGTACTTATCTTTCTCTTCGGAAACTAATGGCTTCAGGACAGAACTAAATGTTGTAATATATTTAAAGCTCATAATTAAATTTCGTACCACTTATTGCATTTGTCTTTTGGAGAAGCTATATACAAATTATTCAAATTACCAAAATCAAACTCTAGCCCTGATTTTTTTAATTCTTCCTTAGCTTTTTCTACGCTTATCTCCACCTTGCTCCCATTTAGAAAACTATTAACCTTAGCCATTGAATAAGTGTTTATATCAATCGACTCGTCCTTAATGTAAGAAGAAGCTGCGTTTGAATACTGTTCTATTAGTTGATTTATGGTAGTTTTTTTCTTATTATTAGTGTTATACTCATGGACCTTCTCTTTCAGCACAGACATCAGCTTCAGAGAAAAGTCTAGATAAAAATCTACTTTCTCTGATTTGCCAGCAATCGCTACCCCTTCGATTTGCAGTTCTTTTTGCATTGTCTTATTATATTACACAAATTATTGACTATTTTGACTATAATTTAATACAGCAGCAGAAAATAGATCAATAGAATGTTCTTGTGATATATTAGTTAATTCTTCGAGTCTTTCTATATTTTGTTTCGCTTCTCCATTCAGATATGATTTTATAGAAGACGACCAGGAGTCTTTTTTCTCATTCATAAAGATGTCTTTCGCTATAGATTCTGCTACTGTTTTTTGGTCATTATTAAGAGATTTCTTTTTATGTTTTTTCTTAAGGAAATCTTCTACTTCAGCATTCAATGTTTCGTAATCTTTAAAAGACTGAGATATGTTTTTTACAGAATAAGAAGCTATGGCTGGTGCTTTTTTATTCTCTCCTTTTGGCGAAGTATTTTTAGTTGTTTGAGGGGCTTTTGCTCCGGGAGGTCTTCCGGTCCCTATGGGCCCAGCTCCGCCACCAGCAGCGATAGGAGCATATAAACCGTCGTCTTTGTAGCCTTTGAATTTATTTTGAGATTCTAATGACTCGTCTGGTTCTGGAAGTCTTCCTGATCTTATAGCTTCTACGCACTCGTCGGGAGTCAAGATGCCTAACTGAGCTAATTGAGCTGATACTCTATTCCATACAGAAGTGTCTCTAATATCAATCTCTTCAAAATGAGGAGTTGGGAAATTTTTAAAACCTAAATCTTTGCAAAGTCTTTTAATTTCTGGAGCTAAGAAATCATTCAAGAAAGCTTGCCTTCCTTGCTCTAATCTTTGGAAGAATATATTTACTTTGATACTAGTAGCTGAGAATTTTTCATCTCCAATAAGAATATTATTTAAACCTTGTTGGATGTCTGTGTTTACTACTTCGTATTTCTTTGGGTCAAGAATAGCTGCTATATCAGGGATAACAAACTCTGCTTTTGTAGTGAAATCAGAAACAAGAACTTTTCCTACTGATTGGTTTTGGAAAAGAGTTTGCATAGCTTCAATATTTTTTTGATTAATATTGAGCGTGCCATTTTTCATCTCACTACCCATTGTAATTAGCAATACCGCTTGCTGAGTTGTGCGAGTGATGGCCATGTCCATCTTTTTCATTTCCTGCTTCCAGTTAATGTCTTCTAAAACTGGGAAACCCATAGGCACAGAGAATGGCTCGTAATCTTGCTTCTTGTAAAATACAGCGTTAACTCTATCTGTATCAAGAGGAATCATTATGTAAGCTCCCGCTCCAGATAATACTTTCTTTTGCAACCTTAGTTTATTTTGCTCGTCTAAACTCTTTAGGACTTCTCTATCTTCATCTGTAGTTGGGTTACGAAGTCTTTGCAATTCATAATCTGTAAGAATTTTATAATAATTGCCGCCAACAAAAGAAATATTTCCGCCATACTGGATATCTGACGGGTTCAATATCATGTATTTAGATGGCAACTTAAGGCTGGGAGCAGCAGCAGTTGAGATATCACTACCAAATACTTGCGTTATTTTATTTATATCTTCTTGCCCGACTTTATAATCGAATCTATAAATGAATACATTCCCAGAGCGATAGTATTCTCTAAAAAACTTATCTATAAAATTATCTATATTAATTTTTTTAAATAAGGCATCAAAAAAATCTCTAGCTTTCTTATTCCCTCCAGTGAAGTAAATTTTACTGCAAGAAAACTCAGTCATCAAGTCGATTACATTTCTAAAAGAAGAAAAATTGTAATAAGCTTTCTGGCATAAAACTACTGCGTCTCTAATATTTAGAGAACTCTTATTTTGAACATTGTTAGAATATTTAAAAGGAACCAAACCGTAATCAATGTTTGAGAATCTTTCTGTCCTTTCGATAGTGCCAGCTGAATTTCTACGAGCAGGTATAGACGCCTGCTCAGATGCTGTAGCATAGCTGGTCATCATCGGCATTACTTCTGGTTGTTTCTTTTTTCTCATTTTGAAATCCTTATAAAATCATCAGAAAATTACCGCTTCTGAAAAGCGTACCGCTAGGAAGCGATCCTGTTTGGGTTTGAGTTGGTAAATTTGGCAATAAAACATATCCAGAGATACCACTTAATACTATTGATTTTCTACTAGAATGCCCAAGAACTAAAGTGTAATCATCAAATAACTCCAGCATCGGAAGCCCAGCAGAATCAGCCACAGAGTACAAAGAGTTAGTTACTCCAGTTTCTATAAAAGATATGAATGCGCCGCCGGAACCTACTATCGATACTGATCCAGAAGCCGCAACTATTGCTATAGAACTTGGCTTTCCGACTCCGCTTAAATTTATTCTTTGAAAAGTCGAATCTGAATTAAAAATCTTTTTTCCAGTAAACTGAAAATTTTCTCCACTTACAATGCTGGTTATAGTTGACGCATTTGAGGACGCAGTAATCTTAGCGTCTAGTACTCCTGATACAGTGTTAGTATAAGAAGTAGAATAACCGCTCAGAGTGTTAATTTTAGAATTTAAAAAGCCTCCAGTACCAGATATGGTAGTTGAAAGATTTCCGCTTACAGTATTTACGTACCCACTCAAAGAGGTAATAGAACCACTTAAATTAGATCCTGAAGAGACTAGCCTAGCGTCTAAAATTCCGCTTACAGAATTAGTATATATAGCAGCGTATTGACCTGTCGCTAATGTATTTGAGCTGGCGTATCCAGAAGAGTTATCTATTTTTGTATTTAGTGTACCCGTCGCTGTGTTAAGCCCAGCTTGAGTAAGAAATCCAGAAGGATTAGAAGCGACTGGATAATAGTTTTGATTTCCGACTTCAACAAAGAAGCCGGAAAACTCAACTTGATCTACCTGTTTCCTTCTGACTAAATTCGCCATACTATATTAAAGTTACACTAAAACATTACCGGAGTAAAAGTAAATGTGTCAGTTTCTACATTTTGTTTCATTATATCGTTATAACATTTGACTCCCCAGTTAGCCAACATAAACGCAGAATAGTTGTCTTTTCTAGCTCTTGTGGCCGAAGAACCTCGCTTTAAATGCTGAGGTAAATCAAAGTTTTGCATACCTCTAGAAGTAGTGGTGTATTCTACCATAGAGCATTGTTTTTTTGTTTGGTAAATAAAGTCGTCTTGATTTTCTAAGAAATCTAAATTACTCCAATCTTCTTTATCTCCTGAAAATATTAATTCTTTTGGCAAAGAGCAGGCGATTGATTCATTAAAAAATTTATCATTAGAACAAGTCCTAGAAGCAAATAAAACTTTCTTATAGTCAATACACGCTTGAAGATATTCGTTTCCTTTTCTAATGAAGTTCGAAGAAAATACTTGGTTGAATGCTATTCTTTTTTCAGATAGATTATATTGCGATCTAGCATTCTTGACTTGCATATCGTAGTCTGGGCCTTCTGCTTCTGCTGTAAAATTTAATAGTTTAATATTTATTTTTGCATTTTTAAATACTTCGGATTGATTGCATGTGTCTATAAATATGTCTGCGCCAGCATTATCGGCTACAACACATACAACTTCAAAATGAGTCATTAAATACCCAAAATATTTAACGTGATTATTTAAGTTGCCAAGACCAGAGTAAGTATGAACAAGTATCCCGACCCCGGTCTCTTCATCTAATTCCATAACAGCAATAGCAAAATAATCAGCATTTGGACTATCGCTCATGTTTGGGTCTATCCCTACAATATATTTTTTTCCTGGAGTTCCTCTGATTAAAGTGTGAGGGTACTCATCTTTTAAAGTGCAGTCTTCCATTTTCTTTGCACTAAAATAACTGTCTGAACCATCAGTGAATTGCGCGCAATACTCTCTAAGAAAAGATGAGTGAGAAGTGCCTCCACTTTGAGCTTCTTCAATAATTGTTTTATCTATCATCTCTGCCGGCAAAGCTTCAAATCCAAATTGAGAAACAAAATAAGAAGACTCTCCCTTTTCTGGAGATGTAATTTGATTTATCCACTCTTGATAAGTCTTGTATAAGTTTTCGAATGTGTAACTAGCAGAAGACAAAGCTATCATCTTTGAGTTATTTACAAATACCATTCTGTCTTCTTCTTTCATCTTGCCTTTTTTAATCAGCAAGTCTTCCATTTCGCGGATATCAATACGCCTCTTCATATCTTGCGGGGCGACAAGGAATGGCATCAATACATTTTTAATAATCTCTTCAGGCAGGAGCATGAACTCGTCAAGAACTAGAATATTGGCGCGAAAACCACGAATCTTTTCGCCGCTTAGTGGAATAGCCCTGATCGACCCACCATTTATGTCCCATTCGTAAAGATCGTTTCTCTTGCTCTTAGCCCCGAAGGCTTGCAGCAATAATTCTGCGCCTTTGGTTTCAGACATTTTTTCTATATTATTAAATATCGCTCTAGCTGTACGAAACGTAGGACCAGCTATAAGAATCTTTGTATTTGGTTCAAAAATGCATTGTAGCACACAGTATATACTAGCGATAAATGACTTGCCGCAACCACGGCCCCAAACACACATTGAAAAGTTTCTATTAAACATCCCTTTCAAAGTTATTTCTTGATAAGGCGAAAGTTTTATTCCAGTTAACAGATAAGTTGTAATATAAAGATTCTGGCGAAGGAATTTAATCAATGTGATTTTAGCTTCTTTGTCTCCAAGCTCTCCTTGGATTTGCTTAAATATCTCATTGTAATTATCTGTCTTTTTTTTGTATTTGGTTGTTTCGTGCCACATATTACAATAGTTTTAAGTCGTACATTAATTGAAGATCGTATTTTTTATATTCTTTATCACTAAAAAATATTCTTTTCATTACTCTCACACACTCTTCTCTGCCGTCGACAAACAAGAATTGCACATTGGTATACTTTTGGATAAGTTCTCTTACATTAAAGAAAATAAACTCTGGAGTAACTTTAATTTTCTTAGATACATAATTTAAATATTGAAAGCTTAAACACTCTTGGAGTGGCCGTTCTATTAATACAATTAGATTTGCTTCTGCTGCTATGGAACGCTCAATCTCTCTACAGAATCTTTCGTAGCCGCCGCTCATTGTGCCAATAAAATCAGAGATAGACTTTCTTTCTATGTAGCATTTATTATCCGGATCATTGATAGCGTAGTCTCCAAATTTTAAGCCTTTAACTTCGGTAGGGTAATCGATAACTAGAGGCATCTGCTCTCTGGTATCAATATAAATACTAAAACCGTCTTTAATTTTGTATTTCAGAGCTTCTTTTGGGTATTCGTATTTGTTCTTAAAACCCATATCGCTACAAAGTTTATAATAATCAACAAAAAGGCTATGATAATAAGGCAAGGGAGGGCTAGTAATAGAGCGTAGCTCCACTTCCGTAGGGGCATAATTTAAGTTGTGTTTTTCTTTTCTTTGTGAGAGGAACTTCTTTAAATAATCTTTCTGAGCATCTACAGTTTGTTGCTTCAGCCACTTTTTCATCGAGACTTTATTGTTAAAGTCATTAGAAAAGTAGTAATCTTTATTTTTGAAATTTATTAATTCTCCAGTAAGCAAATCGTGTCTCGGTTCGTGAGCTTGGTAGTATTCTACCATTCTCAACTTATGAGATTTGAGATGCCCATGAAAAGATTTATCTGTTTCAAACTCTACATTGCAAATTTTACATTTAACCATCTAAGACCTCCTCTTCTGTAAGCCCAAAAATTCTTGCTTTAATATCATCCATAGATGACAAGCGGCCAATTTCGTCTTTTAAGACTTCTCTTCTCATGTCGGCCATTTTTAGCATTTCGTTTCTGCTTTCTTCGTCTTTCCACATTAGCACAAGGTTTAGAATAGAAGCGTTGTCTTTCACTTGCTTTTGCATTCTTTCGCTTCGCTTTACTTTTAGATCATTCAGTAGTTTTTGCTGACGCCCAACGCATTGATTGTATTCTGTTCTGGCGGAAGTAACCGCTTCAACAAGAACCATAGGGATTTTTTGCCCTGAGTCCATTTCCATATTTATCTGCTCTTGTAAAGTTTGGATAGTCTGCTGAATATTTGAAGAGATCACAACTTCTGTAGCTAATATAATATACTGATCAACCTCTTCTTGGGTTAAGTCTGATTTATCATATGCGTATCTAATAAAACTGCTCTCGAACAATTCCCTATCTACAGGATCTGCATAAGTGCCAATCTGATGTAAGAATCTATAAGTGTGCAAGTAAGAGATAAGAGAGGTTAGTTCTTTTTTTTGCTTTGCGCTTATCTTGTCTTTATCTATGCCATCGAGAACGTATTTATTAACTCGGACCATTGCCCTCTCTTGATTCTTAGGCGGCTTATAATCACCTTGTAGCTCTTCTTCTGTCTGGATTGCCTTTACTTGCTTGGGCAAAGTATCCAAATACTCCTCCACACTCCTAGACTCTATAGATAAATTGCTAAGAGTATAATTATTAAACAAAGATCTGGCTAAGTCTACAGCCGTCATCATCGAGGCGTTGTTAGTAATGAAATCTTTTTGCTCTTGAGTAAATTCTACTCTGTCTTTTGGCGTGTACTCGCTCTTTGTCTTAACTTTTAAGTCTCTTGAGGCGAGGAACTTCTTTACAGCTTTACCATAAAGACTTCTGCCATCTATATTTGGTATTTCTGGAAAAACTAATTGAGTTAACTCTTGTAGGCTAGGAGGATTTTCTTTTTTGTCGTTCCAAGTTTTAATTATTAGAGCTTGCTGATCTTCATTTAATACTAGTTCATTCATAGGTCTATTTCTCCATTAGCCAAGCATTCTTTTGCTTTTTTTATTATTGATTTTTGGATATTTCTCAATTGTTTGTTGTAAGCGGTTTTAGCGTTCTTGTCGTATTTAAAATTTAAGAGCTTGCATACTTGCTCTTCTGATTTATTACTTATGTATAAGAGCTCATATACTTTCCATTCGATTGGCTTTAGTATTTCTTTCATCTTTATGTGCAGATTCTCTGAAGCTCTTTGCATGTCCGATGAGTTGCAAGGCTGATTATTTATTTCGAAAGAGTGATCTTCTATTGAAACGGCCATCTTTAAGTCATAAGCGTTCTTTTTTGTTTTATACCAGCTCTTGTACATTGGGCAGGAGTCGTTTTGACTTTTATAAATGCGACACCCATTGTCTCCAATAGCAGCGGCGCACTTTAGGCAGGGCCTAGCATAATTTCCGTAGTTATTTCTTATCAAATTTTTAATCTGATTAGAGATGATACGATTTACCCAAGGCAGCATTGGCTTTTTGCTATCATATAGTTCCCATTTTTTAAATATATGGAATCTAATGATCTGAGAGACGTCTTCGAAGTCGATCCAATTTAAGGCTGAGAGTGTCCATTTGTTTTTTCTTTTATTTATTTCAGAATTAATCAAATGGAATGACTTTTCAAATCGTTCTTTATTCTTCTTGTTCATTCATGGTTTGTCGCGATGGATAAAATCCAGCTTCAACCTTGAAGGATTCTAAGACATCTTTTTTATTAAGTTTTATTCCTTGTGAAGTTTCTTGCTCGAATCCTTGGCTCTGAGTCCCCATTAGATTTTCTAGTTTTACTCTTCTATTACTAGAACTCTCGATCTCTACATCTAGCTTGTGTATGTTGTCTGGCATTCTCGCTTCGCCGATTTCCTCCTCATCGTTATCAGGTGTAATTTCACGTTGAGGTTGTCTTTTAATAGGCGGCTTAGGAACTTTCGAGGCATGAGATACAGACAAAGCAGTGCCGCAAGAAGCGCAGAACTTTGGCTTATCAAAAGAATACTCTGTTCCTGAACCACATTTTTGACAATATGCTTTCATATCAATAATTATAATGCTTATGCCTAAAAAAAACACTAAAAGTTTTAATTTTAAAACTGATAAAGGAGTAATATATAGTGTAGACAAGGTTAAGATCCCCGCTAGAGACAAAGCAGAGGGCTTGTGCGATTCTCCAGACAATGATTTTCCCAAAATACTGATAGAAGCATCCCTCTTGCCGCGCAGAGAGATGTCTGTTACTATCGAAGAATTTGCTCATGCTTTTTTTTGGGATAAATCAGAGAAAAATGTGCGTAAGTTTGCGGCAACATTAACAAAATACTTATACTCTCAAGGCTGGAGAAAAGGTTTTTAGTTTTTTGACTATAAATTTGACTATGTCGCTTCGCTTAATGTCGTCTTCAGTGAAGTGGAAAGAGTAAATGCCCCTTTCTTTGCTGTCTTCGTCACAGAATATGCTTTGGAGCTTCTCAAAACCACCAGCTTTGCCAAAAGCCAAATCCGATTGATCAGGATCAGCAAGGATAAAGCACTTACTGAACTCTCCAATTCTTGTCATAAGGGTAACTATTTC
>Ga0102863_1000232_pt1 | contig 15864 bp, 19 predicted proteins | sample Colrivmet1449A02_FD_78451 | JGI IMG/M metagenome (GOLD analysis project Ga0102863, IMG submission 78451) | Estuarine microbial communities from the Columbia River estuary - metaG 1449A-02 | ecosystem: Environmental > Aquatic > Marine > Intertidal zone > Estuary | place: USA: Columbia River...
TAGGGTTTGAGCTCGGCATCGGGTAAAAAAGAGTTTTTAAACCTTTTAGGCTTGGGCACAATGCTTGCTAAAAAAATACTTTCTCCTAAATTTAATTCAATGGGAAATTTATCAAAATAAAAACGGGCAGCATCGGTAACGCCATATACATTTGGGCCCCATTCAATAATATTTAAGTAAACTTCGAACATGCGTTGCTTGTCTATAAGCCTACCATTTTCTATCATCCATACAATGAGTACTTCTTCTAGTTTTCTCGCTATTGTTTTATTCCTTGTTAAAAATAAATTTTTAACCAATTGCATGGAGATGGTGCTGCCCCCTCGTTTAAATCGACCAGCAACAAAATTAGTAGCTATAGATTGCCTAAATGCTTCTTCATAAAAACCACGATGAGAAAAGAACAATGGATCTTCTGTAGTTAATAAGGCGTTCTTTAAATAATCGGTGATTTGCGCATATGGCGTAAAGCCAAAGCTCTCTGGCCCAACAATCATAGACTTTACCGCCCGACCGCCTTCAAATGCAGTATAAATAAAACTACCGTTCGCTTTGTGAAAATTAACATTTCCAAACTGAATTATTTTAAAATTATCGCGTGCAAGTTTGGAATCAAACTTACAATGCCAAGGATCTTTACTATCTAAATAAAAATTTAAATGATAAGAAAGTTGGCCAGCCACTTTCATGCCTTCTATAGATTCAAATAAACCAACAGGAAAAGAATTGATAAATTGTTGCGCATCTGTTTTAACCGTATTGATTTTGAGCTCATAAATTTTTTGAGGCGCAATGGTATATTTAACAAATGGATGAATTTGTATATTTCCTAATGTAGCAACCGAGCTGCTGTCTATGGCAATAAAATTTTCGCCGATTAACATTTTACAATCTATAGCAGCCGTTGGTACAATCACTTCTTTCTGTGCCAATTTTTTATGCTTCAATAATAAATTATGAATGTGCCAATTGCCCGAAATGCTTAGGTTTCCAGACTGGTAATCGATTGCATCCATTCGCGTTGAAACGGTGTCGAAATTGATTTTCAATCCAAACTTTTGTTCTATATAGGGCAATTCTACTTTTTTATTTTCTGCATAAAACTGCATGTTTAACTTTTTCAATTCAGGATAAACGTTTCCTTCTGCATGCCAGATTGATTCGTTATTATTTAAAATAAAAGTGGAATAAAACCGATTATTTAAAATTTGAATTGCTTTTGATGCAATGTTAAATTGATTGCGATTATCGATTACTTTTAAGTTGCAATCTTGAATATCTAAACGAGCAGGAACTTTATATAATAAATCGTTGATTAAATTATCTGCAATATGCGCTAAATCAACATTGCTATTCACCAATTTGGTGGTGTCTTTTTTATTTTTTAATAAAAATTCGAAATTTCTTTTGCCAGCCAAATTAACCAATTGTAAATTGGCCCCTTTTACAATGAGTTCCGCTATTTTAATGCGACCAATTAAAATAGGCAACAAATTTACCTTTACTTTAAAATGTGCCACCGACAATAAAGTATCTAAGGAATCGGGCACTACGGTTATTTCATTCAAGGACACGGTGCCAAGGCCTTCGAATTTAGCCTGTTTAATGCTAATTGTTAGCTTATTGCGCTCTTTTTGCGCTGCTACAACTTTAGCGATAACGGCTAACATGATGCGCTCTCTAAAGCCAATCGCTAAACCTACACCCAATAAGCATAAGCCCACAAATACCAGTAATGTTATTTTGAGTTTTTTCATGAATAAAGGCTGAAAATAATAAATAATAAATGGAATAATGGTAATTTTGTTCATCAAATCTTACCCATGAAATATTTATTTTTTTTAATCGTCGGATGTAGTCTTTTGCTATTTAGTTGCGAAGAGGCTAATAATAATGACCCAGCGGTGGTGATAACTAAAATTTCTCCTTTCAATCATCAAGTTTACGACTTCAACGATACTGCTTTTTTCAAAATAAATTTTTCTGATAATAGCCTAATTACATCAACTAGCTTGCGATTATATTTAGCAACAGGCAAAGACTTGCTTAATATGTCATTTAAACCAAATAATAAAATAGCTAGCATTGATACTTTTTTAATCATGAATGATAGCGCTTACACCTTTGTTAATTTTGATATTGTTGCCGAAGACGATGCTGGCAATTCGAGCAGCAAAAGCAGTCACATTCACATTCGGTTATAAAACAATTGTTATGCCCGCATGTTCCTTATCTATTGAATAATTAATTAAATATAATGTATACCAAAGAACAAATTTTAAGTGCCTTAAGTAATGTAGAAGAACCCGATCTAAAAAAAGATTTGGTTACCTTAAACATGATAGAAGATGTGGAGATTAGTGGAAACGAAGTTCGCTTTTCTGTAATTTTAACTACCCCTGCATGCCCTTTAAAAGCTATGATTGAGAACGCATGCAACAATGCCATTCATCATTTTGTTGATAAAAATGCGGTTGTAAAAATAAACATGACCAGTAGAGTTACCAGTGCGGCAAAAGATCCAAGCTTTCCAAATATTAAAAATATAGTACTCGTAGCATCTGGTAAAGGTGGCGTTGGAAAATCGACTGTTGCGGTAAACTTAGCCATTAGTTTGAGTAAACAAGGTGCAAAAGTTGGATTGATAGACGCAGATATTTATGGCCCCTCTATTCCAATGATGTTTAAGCTAGAAGGTTCGAGACCAGCAGCAGAAAAAAATGGAGATAAAGTAAGTTTGCTTCCAATAGAAAAATACGGAATCAAATTATTGTCTATCGGATTTTTCGTAGATCCTAACCAAGCTATTCCTTGGAGAGGCCCAATGGTTACAACAGCATTAAAACAATTATTTAACGATGCCAATTGGGGCGAACTAGATTATTTAATTGTAGATACCCCTCCAGGTACTGGAGATGTGCACATTACTTTAGGACAACAATTCCCCATAACTGGAGCAGTAATTGTGACCACTCCACAAAATATTGCAGTGGCAGACGCAAGAAAAGGAATGGCCATGTTTAGAATGGACGGTATTAAAATTCCAGTATTAGGAGTTATAGAAAACATGTCTTATTTCAGCCCAGCAGAAATGCCCGACCAACAGTACTTTATTTTTGGAAAAGATGGCGGTAAAAAATTAGCAGAACAATTTGAAGTACCATTTTTAGGCGAAATTCCATTGGTGCAATCGGTTGGTGAATCTAGCGATTCAGGAGCGCCTATATCACTGCAAGAAAACCATCCTACGGCTATTGCAATGGCAAATATTGCCTCTAAAGTAGCGCAACAAGTCGCTTTAATCAATGCAGGTTTGCATCAAAATAACCTAATTTAGTATTATTATAAATAACGTATCTTTGTCTAAAATTAAGAAGAAATAATGAACACTAGCCCAGAATTAATAGAGCGCATTGAAAATGCACTAGACCAAATAAGACCTTATTTAGAAGCAGATGGTGGAAATGTGGCACTTCACGAAGTGACAGACGACATGGTTGTGAAATTAAAATTATTAGGTGCATGTGGTACTTGCCCTATGAGTATTATGACTTTGAAAGCAGGTGTTGAGCAAGCGCTTAAGCGTGCGATACCAGAAATAACTTCGGTTGAAGCGCTTAACATTACCGATGCCGACGACCCAAATGCAGTTCTTCCTGAACGATTAAGAAACTAAAAAATAAAGAGCGTTCATACTAGTTGAACGCTCTTTTCGTTTAAACACTATTAGCCTATTTGCATTGAAAAAAATTACCCTGATTTTTTTTCTACTCTTAACCCCTTTTGCTGTGCAAACTGTGCATGCACAAGAAAAAAAACTCGTGCAATTTTCTGGCGTTATCCTTCATGCAGATAGTTTAGCACCACTTCCATTCGTCAATGTATTCAATGTTTCTAGAGGATATAAAGGAACCTATAGCGATTTTCGTGGATTCTTTTCCTTAGTAGTTGGTGTTGGCGATACAATTCGAATTGCTAGTTTAGGATTTAAAAAACAAGAAATTATTATTCCAGATAATTTAATAAACAACTCTGTTTCGGCAATATTTAAATTAAAACCAGAAAGTTTTAATATTCCGATGGTTTATATTTTTCCATTTGCAACCCTCGAACAATTTAAGCAAGCTTTTTTAAAACTAAAATTAGCAGACGACGATTTAATGTTGGCGCAGAAAAATTTAGACGAGAAAGTAATGAATGCGCTTAAAAATTCAATGGCTTGGGATGGCTCACAAAACAGCAAATACTTTTTCCAACAAAGTAGCGAAAAGCTATACTGGGCAGGTCAGAACAGGTATAATCCGCTTTTTGATATAGTAAAAATCAATCAGTTTATTCAATTATTAAACGAAGGAAAAATAAATTTGAAAAACGAGAAAAAAGAAGACTAGCTTTTTTTCTTTTTCAATGCAGGGTATTTCATTTTATACTCCGGACGAATCAAGCCTTTGGTAATTGCATCTAGCTTTTTCAAAATCAATCTTTTTTTAATCGGCGCAATTTTATCGACAAACAATTTACCTTCAATGTGATCGTATTCGTGTTGAATAATTCTGGCAAGTATGCCATCGTAAGTTTCTTCTATCGTATTAAAGTTTTCGTCTTGATAACGAATTTTTATAATAGGCTTTCTGGCTACTTCTTCTCTAACTTCAGGAATACTTAAACAGCCTTCCGAAAAAGACCATTCTTCGCCAGACTCTTCTAAAATTTCGGCATTGATAAATACTTTTTTAAAGCTTAATTGCTTTGGTTTGTCTTCTTCGTCTTCATCAAATGGAGTTGAATCGATAATAAATAATCGGATAGCCAAGCCAACTTGTGGTGCAGCCAAACCCACACCATGCGCATGATACATGGTTTCAAACATATCTGTAATTAAGCCTGGCAATTGCGGATAATCGGCAGCAATGTTTACGCCAACTTTTCTTAATACAGGATGACCAAAAGCAATAACAGGTAAAATCATTTTTTTAATTACTAGTTGATTCCATATAAGACTGCAATATGATTGTTGCGCTTACTAAATCAATGTGTTCTTTTTTTTCTCTTTCTTTTTTAGATTTTCCGCTTTGGGCAATTACTTGTGATGCCATTTTCGAGGTAAATCTTTCATCAATTCTTTTTACGGGTATTGCCGGAAATACCTTATTCAATTGCGCAACAAATTGGGTAATGCTTTGCGCAGACATTGATGGCGTATTATCCATTTGCTTAGGTTCTCCAACTACAAAAATAGACACTTGCTCTGTTGAAATATATTTTTTGATAAATTCCAAAAGCGCTTCGCTCTCGATGGTGGCTAGGCCCGTTGCAATGATATTCAAAGGGTCCGTTACGGCTATTCCCGTTCGTTTAGTTCCATAATCGAATGCCATCCATCTTCCCATGCTGTAAAGATAATCGCATTCCAACATTTTTAAAATTTTATTCCTATTATTTAACAACAAAGGTGTTTATAAATTACAGCATGTGGTTGGCTTATCGGGCTAAAATTCTTAAATTGCCGAATGCTTTTTAAAGATATTCCGGGGCAGCAAGCCGTAAAAAAAAGATTGATTAATTCTGTAAATGAAGCGCGCATTAGTCATGCGCAATTATTTCTTGGACCAGAAGGAAGCGGAAGTTTGGCTTTAGCTTTAGCCTATGCGCAATATATTTCTTGTTTAGATAAACAAGCCGACGACAGTTGTGGCAAATGTTCGGCTTGTACTAAATACCAAAAACTCATTCATCCAGATTTACATTTTAGTTACCCTTTTATTACTAAAGGATCGGCCGAAACAGCAGTAAACTATATTAAAGAATGGCGCAATGCCATTGCAGAAAACCCTTTCATGGGTATAGAACAATGGATGGAATACCTAGATGCCGAAAACAAACAGCCAAATATTAATATTGCAGAATGCCATGCCATTATTCAAAAATTGGTATTGAAATCTTTTGAAGCAGAATATAAAATTATTTTAATTTGGTTACCCGAATACTTAGGGGCTGCCGGAAATTCTTTGTTGAAATTAATTGAAGAGCCTCCAGCTAAAACCTTATTTATTTTAATCGCGCAAAACTACGAGCAAATTTTAGCTACCATACTTTCGCGAACACAATTAGTTAAAATTCCGAAATTAGCAGATGAAGAGCTCAAAGCTTATTTAATAGACAATGGCTGCCCGCAAGAAAAAGCTGGAAGAATTGCCTATTTAGCAAATGGCAATATTGCTGCTGCACAACAATTATTAGCCGAAGACGATGACGACTTAGAAAGCTTGTTTATTCAATGGTTTAGACTTTGCTATGGCAGAAAAGGTGTAGAAATAAACGATTGGATTGAACAGGTAGCCAATGCCCGTTTTGGCAGAGAAAATCAAAAAAGCTTATTAAGATTTGGTTTGCAAGTAGTCAGAGACTGTTTAATGGTTAATCTAGACCAAACGAGCATTGTAAAGTTTGAAAGCAAACATTTTGAACTCGCAAAGCTGGCAAATACCATTAATTTTGAAAATGCGCCACTCATTATCAAAGGTTTTGAGCAGGCTATTTATCATATAGAACGCAATGCGAACCCAAAAATCATGTTTTTGGACCTCAGTATTCAGATGATGAGAAATTTACAATTGAAAAATGTAAATTCGCAGTTAACAATAAACGAATAAAACTATGGGATGTGGATCATGTTCGACCGGTGGCTGTGCGCCAGCTGGTTGTAAAAGCAATGGTTCCTGCATGACAGACGGAGGTTGCAGTAAATTAGATGTGTACGATTGGTTCGCCAATATCGATATGCCTTCTAATTTTCAAGCATTTAATATTGTCGAAGTGAGATTTAAAGGCTCACGAAAAGATTTTTATCGCAATGTAGATCAACTATATCTTGAACTTGGAGAATTGGTGTGTGTAGAATCGGGAAGTGGTGGTTATGATGTTGGCCATGTAACCATGACTGGTGAAATGGTTCGCTTGCAGATGAAAAAAAGACATGTTACGCCGGAGTCATCAGAAATCAAAAAAATATATCGAAAGGCAAGTCCTTTAGATGTCGATAAATGGAAAGTGGCAAAAGAATTGGAGCATGAAAACATGCACAGAGCAAGAACAATTGCTTTGCAATTAAAGCTAAATATGAAATTAAGTGACGTGGATTATCAAGGCGATAAAACCAAAGCCACTTTTTATTATACAGCCGACGACCGTGTCGATTTTAGAGAGCTGATTAAAAAATTAGCGGAAGAGTTTAAAGTACGCATTGAAATGCGCCAAATTGGAATGCGCCAAGAAGCAAGCAGACTAGGTGCTATAGGCTCTTGTGGTCGAGAACTTTGCTGTTCTACTTGGTTAACCGATTTTAAAACAGTGAGCACGGCAGCTGCTAGGTATCAAAATTTATCTTTGAATACTTTAAAGCTTGCTGGACAATGTGGTAAATTAAAATGCTGTTTGAATTTCGAATTAGACACTTATATGGATGCACTAAAAGATATTCCAGATGATGTGAAAGAATTGAAAACTAAAATTGGCTCGGCTTACTTACAAAAGACAGACATCTTTAAAAAGATGATGTGGTTTAGCTACCGTGGATCCGACAACTGGGTTGCATTGCCAGCTATTAGAGTGAAAGAAATTATTGCATTAAATAAAAACGGAGATTTTCCGGATGACTTATCGAACGTGACTGTTCAGCCTATTTTGGTAGAACGTATTTTGGACTACGACAATGTGGTTGGCCAAGATAGTTTAACCCGTATGGACGAACGCAATAAGAAAAAGAAGAAGAGCAATAACAATAACAGAAATAAAAATCGCAGTAAGCCGCAATCAGCTACGGAGGGTAATGCAAGCAAACCAGCTGGCCAAACGAGCACACGCAATAATAGTAATAGTAGGCCGCCGCATAGAGCAGCAAATAATAACAGGCCGCCTAATAATGCTGCAGATAATTCAACAAACGAAAAACCGAAAGAGTAAAATGAAAAGAGCGATTGTTCTACTTTCTGTATTATTTATTTTTAATTCTTGTAATAGGTCGAAAATATTTGACGCCTATGTTGCATTTGAAAATAATACTTGGAGCGTAAACAATCGCCCTACATTCTACCTCGATGTGCAAGACACCATTAACACCCATAGCATTTATTTTAATGTTCGAAATTCGGGCGATTATGGCTATGCCAATTTATTTATTTTGCTGACTATTCAAGGACCACAATCAAAAGCAGAAACACAACGCTTCGAATTTAAATTAGCAGAAGCAGACGGAAAGTGGCTAGGCTCGGGGCTTGGAGACATCTATAGCAATCAAATGAAAATGATGCAATCTTTAAAATTTCCTAAAAAAGGAGTTTATTCTTTTACCATTGAACAAAACATGCGCGATAATCCTTTAATAGGAATTGAAGATGTTGGTGTGAAAATTGTTCGAAATTAAATTGCAAAACCAAGCATCTTTTTTTGAAAATATATTTAAAGTACACCACCAAAAAGTGTATCAGATTGCAATCTCCATGCTTAAAAACGCAGAAGATGCTGAAGATATCACGCAAGAAGTTTTCATCAATATTTTTCACGCTATTCATCAATTTAAAGAAGAAGCGCAAATTACTACTTGGATTTATAGAATTACGGTTAACAAATGTTTAGACCATATTAAATCTAAGAAAAGAAAAAAGCGATTGGCATTTATCACTTCGCTTTTCGACCCTACGACAGGCAAACAAATATACGATGCCCAACATTTACAACACCCTGGCGCCATACTAGAACAAAAAGAATCGCAAGAAATTTTAATGGAGGCCCTTGCGCAACTAAAACTAAGGCAGCAAACTGCATTTATTTTAAGCCAGATAGAGAAGCTGAGTCAGAAAGAAATTGCGGCTATCATGGATATTTCAGAAAAAGCGGTAGAATCATTGATTCAACGAGCTAAAGAAAAGCTGCGAATTATTTTAGGAAATTATTATCAAAATCGAAGGTTATAAAAAAAAGTATCGTCCAACTAAATATGAAAAACAAAGAACAATGGATAGCAAATGTGCTTGATTCGGCCAATCAAATAGCCGAAAACAAGCCTAGTCCGTTTTTATTTCAAAAAATTAAACATAAAATTGACTTGCAAGCGCAATTAACCAGGCCTGCAAATAATCAATTTAATTACAAGTGGGCTTTTGCGTTTATTGCAATTATTGCCTTAAATACATTCGCACTTTATCTAAATAGTAATAAGTCTGCACGACAAAAAACAATAAATGCCATTGAATTAAACAATCAAACCGTTTATAACTATTAAAATGGAAAGCTCAAAACTATCTTTTTGGAAAATTTTTGCCATTACTTTGTTTATCAGTAATATGGTAATTCTTGCTTTTATCTTTTTTGAAAAACCGACAAGAGCCGACAATAAAGGGCCCGCAAAATTTATTATTAAAGAATTAAATTTAAATGCAGCGCAAATCGAAAACTTTAATCAACTAAAATTTGCACACCAAGACAGCGTTCGAAGTCTTAAAAATACTGGCCGCGAATTAAGAGAAGATTATTTTAAACTATTAGGCAACGATACTACCGATAAAATTTTAGCCGATCAACTTTTAATGCAAATTGCAAATAATCAAAAGGCGATTGAACAAATTACTTTTGAGCATTTTCAAAGTGTAAAAAATATTTGCGACAGTGTGCAAAAAGTAAAATTTGATAACATTATTTTAGAAGTTATCCATAAGATGAAAGATAACAGGCCTGAGCCAAACCGCTAATTACAATAATGGCAAAAGGCTTTCTAGTTTCATTCCCCTAGAACCCTTTATTAATATGGTATGTGCGCTAATACTATTTTCTAATAAGTAATCCGAAGCATTAGCAGTGCTTTCAAAAAACTGGAAGCTTGCTATTTTATTTGTAGCAGCTGCTTGATAAAAATCCTTGCCTACAAAAATAACTTTTTCGAATTTTAATGCGGCAACCAGCGATACAATTGCTTGGTGTTCTGCAATACTCTCTTCACCTAGTTCAAACATATCGCCCAATATTAAATATTTATTTGGCGCTGGTAATTGCTGAAAATTACTGACTGCTGCGAACATACTACTAGGATTCGCATTGTATGCATCCATAATTAATTCGTTGTTGGCCGTCTGCATTATTTGCGAGCGATTATTGGTTGGCGTATAGCCTGCAATAGCGGCTACAATTTCTTGTTCGGGCACCTTAAAGTATTCGCCGATACATGCTGCGGCTAAAATATTTGCCAAATTATAATCGCCCACTAATTGTGTTTGTACAATATGTGTTTGTGCCGACTTTTTAAAAGTGATGGCTACACCTAGCGTTGGCGCAAGGGATTCGATGCGGCCACTTAATAGGCTTTCTGCATTACTTCCAAAATAAATTTTATTATTTAATGCAGCTGAAAGCTCCATGGTAATGGCATCATCGGCATTTACGAATACGGTTCCGCTTGTTGATTCAATATAATCGTATAATTCTTTTTTAGTTTTTTTAACGCCTTCAAAACCACCCATTCCTTCGAGGTGTGCTTTACCTATATTGCAAATTAACCCGTAAGTAGGCGCTGCGATTTCGCATAATTCAGCGATTTCTTTTTGATGATTTGCCCCCATCTCAATAATGGCGAATTGATGAGATGCGTTGATGCCAAGTAAAGTTAATGGAACGCCAATATGGTTATTTAAATTTCCAAATGTTGCCAGCGTTTGGAATTTTTTAGCAAGCACTGCGTTGATTAATTCTTTTGATGTTGTTTTGCCATTGCTCCCAGTAATTCCTAAAAATGGAATGCTCAATTGTTTGCGATGATGATTGGCTAAGGCTTGTAAGGCTTTTAAAACATCATCTACTAATATATATTGTTCGTTAATTGCAAATTCGATTTGATCTACTACTGCATAGGCCGCGCCCGATGCTAAAGCTTGTGCAGCAAACTCGTTGCCATTAAAATTGGCTCCTTTTAAAGCAAAAAAAATACTGCCGGCTTTTACCGTTCGCGTGTCGGTTGCCACCGTCGGAAATTGGAGATGCTTTTCGTAAATTAATTCGATGGATGCTTTCATTTTAATTGTTTAGCACAGTCCGCAAATCAAACTTAATAAAAAAAGCGATACAGCCATAGCCGTATCGCTTAAAATTTATTTTCCGAATTAATTAATTACCGGATTTCTTTTTAGCGTTGGTACGCTCTTGTTCTGTTAAGTATATTTTACGCAAACGCATAGAGACTGGAGTAATCTCTACATATTCGTCCCATTGAATATATTCCATTGCTTCCTCTAAAGAAAACTTGGTTGCTGGGGCAATGCGTGTTGCATCATCTTTACTGGTAGTTCGGAAGTTTGTTAATTGCTTTCCTTCAGTAATATTTACCGTCATGTCAGAATCACGGCTGTTTTCTCCGATAATCATTCCTTGGTAAACTTCTTCACCAGAATTTACGAAAAATCTTCCGCGATCTTGTAATTTATCGATACGGTAAGCCGTTGCCGAGCCTTTGTCCATCGAAATTAACACACCAGAAGATCTAGAAGGAATATCTCCCTTCCATGGCTCATAAGCCTTGAAACGATGTGCCATGATTGCCTCGCCTGCTGTTGCAGTTAAGACATTATTTCTTAATCCAATAATTCCTCTAGCAGGAATATCGAATTCTAAATGTTGTAAGTCGCCTTTAGGCTCCATCACTAATAGGTCGCCTTTTCTTTGGGTAACCAATTCAATTACTTTACCAGAAACTTCGGCAGGTACATCTACTATTAAGGTTTCGATAGGCTCGCATTTCTTACCATCAATTTCTTTGATAATTACTTGTGGCTGCCCAACTTGTAACTCATATCCTTCGCGTCTCATGGTTTCAATTAAAACCGATAAATGCAAAATACCACGTCCATAAACTAACAAAGAATCTGGAGAGGCTGTTTCTTCTACTCTTAAGGCTAAGTTTTTTTCCATCTCCTTCATCAATCGATCACGAAGGTGACGAGAGGTTACAAACTTTCCTTCTTTACCAAAAAATGGCGAGTTGTTAATCGTGAACAACATATTCATCGTTGGCTCATCAATTTTAATAACTGCCAATGCCTCTGGATTTTCAAAATCTGAAATGGTATCTCCAATTTCAAATCCTTCAATTCCAACTACTGCGCAGATATCGCCATTGTGTACTTCTTCCACCTTCACTTTACCCAATCCAACGAATGTATATAGTTCTTTGATTCTCGACTTAACAATTTTACCATCTTTCTTCATTAAAGAAACTGGCATGTTTTCTTTGATAGTTCCACGCGCAACACGACCAATAGCAATCCTTCCAACAAAAGAAGAATAGTCTAATGAGGTAATTTGCATTTGCAAAGTACCCGGATTGTCTGGTGGCTCTGGAATAAACTCTAATACCGCATCTAATAAAGGCGTAATGTCTTCCGTTATTTGCTTGTAATCTGTGCTCATCCAACCTTGCTTAGAAGATCCGTATAGCGTTGGAAAATCCAATTGCTCTTCGGTAGCTTCTAGGTTAAAGAATAATTCAAATATAGATTCCTGCACTTCCTCTGGGCGGCAGTTTTCTTTGTCTACTTTATTAATAATTACAATTGGCTTTAAGCCTAAAGACAAGGCCTTTTGCGTCACAAATCTAGTTTGTGGCATAGCACCTTCAAATGCATCGACTAAAAGCAATACACCATCTGCCATTTTCAATACACGCTCTACTTCACCGCCAAAGTCGGCGTGACCCGGAGTGTCAATAATATTGATTTTATAGTCTTTGTATTGAACAGAGACGTTTTTAGATACGATGGTAATCCCTCTTTCACGCTCCAAATCGTTATTATCTAGAATAAGATCTCCCGTTTCTTGGTTATCTCTAAATAAATTGGTCTGATGTAAAATTTTATCTACCAGTGTTGTTTTCCCGTGATCGACATGGGCAATAATAGCGATATTTCTGACTTTTTGCATTATAATACTAGTTTTTAAGCCCGCAAAGGTACATTTAAAAAACTGAAATCTTTGGTATAAATTGAATTTGTGCCAAATTTAATACGGCGATAATATAACGCTGTTTAGGCTTTGATTGCATTGGCCAGAAAGGCGCGCAAAGGAGCAATGGCTTTATTGGCGGCTACAATTTCTTTAATTGCCTGCCCCGAACACAAAAGCTCATCGGATAAAGGTTTAATGCCAATAAAGCTTTTTAATTTCAAGAGCTCAATGGCTAGGTGGTCTTTTGGGTATTCTCTTGGTGCTGTTTTTAGTTTGTCTTCGATACTCAGCGAGCCAAATTGCTTTTTAAAAGCACTGGCCTGAATAATAGACTCAAATTCGGCTAAATTATAATCAATCTCTTGTCTTATTTTCTTTAAATCTTCGGATGAAGGTAAATAGTAGCCGCCAGCAACAAAAGATGCCCCAGGTTGAATATGAATAAAACATCCGGTTCCGCCAACCAGCTTGCCTTCACTAGCATAAGCAATGCCAAAATTTGTTTTGTAGGGCGCTTTGTTTTTAGAGAATCGAACGTCTCGGTAAATACGCATGACGCATTTAGCCGCAAGGAGATTTTTATAATTGGGGTCGAATACAGCTGATGCTTGAAATATTTTTTCTGCGAATGCGATCACATCTAATTTTGCGATTTCGTAAGTAGGCTTATGCAAAGCAAACCACTCGCGATTATTATTTTTTGCTAACGCTTTTAAAAACTGAAATGTACTATTTTGAAGCATCTTGTTTGTTCGTCGCCGAATTGGTGTTTTCGATAAATGTTATATCAAATTTAGGCGCAAACATATGAAGTAGTAAAATTCTTGCGTACCTAAAATTAAGTCGGTAAGTTAAAATGATTCCTAAAATTATAGCAGACATATAAACCCACACATCTGGGTTGTGACCAAAAACATAAACAGCGATACCCAAGTTTACACTCAATGCAACATTAAAAGCATAGCCTACATACATGGCCCCCCAAAAAAATCCTATTTCTAATTCGAATCGTAAACCACAAACTGGGCAATACTCATTCATTTTATTGTAATTATTCCAACTGGTTGCAGGATCTGTAAACACATTACCAGTTCTACAGGTTGGACATTTGCATTTTAGAATGGAAGAGCGTTTAGTCGGAATGACTTTTTTGTCCATGAAGGTTATTGGTAGATTTGTTCGTCGTCTTGACTTGCTGCTTTTGCACGGTATTTTTTAAACCATAAAAAACCTAGGGTGCCCACAAATAAATAAGGCGCTGCTAGTAAATATAAAATGCCATCGTTTAATCCTTTCCCAACATTGTTTTGTCCGCTTTTTATCGAAGACTCCACTGCTGTTTTACACATTGGGCACTGAGCGGCAGCAAAATCTGCAGCAAACAAAAATGTAAATAGGCACAAAACAAAAAATAACTTTTTCATTTTAGAAAGTATAATAAGGTGAAATCATCAGGTAAACGATTACCCCGGTAATGGTTACATACAACCAAATAGGGAAAGTGAATCTTACTAATTTTCTGTGTTTTGGAACATCCATTTTTAATCCAGCGTTGAAACTAAATAAAATTAGCGGCAATACAATGGAAGCCAAAAATATATGACTAATAAGAATAACGTAGTAAATATACTTCATTGCGCCAGTTCCGCCGTAGCTGGTTTCTTTTACAAAATAGTGAAATAAGATATAAGACACTAGAAATAAAGAAGACAAACAAAAGGTGGCAATGTTAATTTTTTTGTGCAGTTCAATATTTTTGCGTTTGATTTGATATAAAGAAACTAATAGGAAAAGACTGCAAAGTCCATTGATCATTGCGTTTAGTGCAGGTAAAAAATATACAAAACTAGGCGTTTCAATTGTTACAGGTATAATTTTTCTGTTTAAAATTACTACCACAATAAAAACAAATACAGAAATTCCGTATACCAGTCTGGTTATTAATTTATCGTTCATTTTTTATTTTCTTTTTTTCGGTAAAATTTCTTCTTTCACTAACACTTTTATATCATCAATTAAAGAGTCGACTGTTTTAGCAGAGGTGCCATCGTAATATCCTCTAATTCTATTTTGATGATCCACTAAAACAAACATTTCGGTATGAATAAAATCATCGGGGCCGCCATCTCCTTGAAGCGCAGTTACTAAATAGCCGCGTCTGGCAAGATCATAAATTTCTTTTTTGGACCCAGTTAAAAAATGCCATTTGGTATTGATTGCGTGATGTGCTGCTGCATAAGTAGCCAAAGCAGCAACATTATCTATCTCGGGATTTACAGTAAAAGATAGTATTTGAATTTCGTCGATTGTTTGCACTCTTTTTTGCACGCGTTCCATTTGCGTTGACATTTTAGGGCAAATTGTTTTACAAGTAGTAAAGAAAAAATTAACGATTTTAATTTTGCCAGCTAAAACGCTATCGTTTACAGTTTGGTTTTGTTGATCCTGAAAATTAATACCTGTTACTCGGTGATAGATTGTATCTTCTCTCTCCTTACCTTTTACGATTGTTGTTTCGGTATACTTTTCGCCAAAAATTGGCAATGCCTTATAATGATTTGTTCCGGTTTTGAGCAAAAAATACCCAACAACCGGAACAAATAATACGATGAATAAAATAACTGTTTGTTTGGCTCCTGTGCTGTTCATATTACAATCGAATATGCATCCAAAAATTGCCTTCGTATAACATCCATATAATAAAGAAAATGATGAAAACTAATGGCACGATGATAGCATAAATTAAGCCTAGTTTTTCAAATTTCAAATGCATGAAATAGGCTACAATATAAAATGCTTTTAATAATGTGAGTCCGATATAAATAACATTAGCGATATTTTGTCCAAAAACGCCGCGAGGAATTAACACCAAGGCAATAA
>Ga0102863_1000244_pt1 | contig 15212 bp, 25 predicted proteins | sample Colrivmet1449A02_FD_78451 | JGI IMG/M metagenome (GOLD analysis project Ga0102863, IMG submission 78451) | Estuarine microbial communities from the Columbia River estuary - metaG 1449A-02 | ecosystem: Environmental > Aquatic > Marine > Intertidal zone > Estuary | place: USA: Columbia River...
GAAAACATCTGCGTTTGCATAATAGTATGCAAGCTCTAGCCCGGTCTTGAATCCCACGAATTCAACATCTGGATACTTTAAGGCCAACTCGGACATATATGGTCCATCGCCGACCATGATTTTTCTGGCACCAGGGTATTTTATCTTGCAGAAGTCATCGAGGTTCTTTTCTTTGAAAACTCTGGAGACACAAACAAGGGTGGGGCCTTCGGAAGCGCTGGCAATACGCTGAGAGTTATTAAATATATCTCTATCCACTCCACGGGTCCATGGTATAACATTATTCTGGAATCCATGGTCGAGTAAATCGTTGACCATTGTGTCGGTGGTAGTAAGCACTTTGCCTGAATGTTTATGGAACCAACGGACATAAGCCCATGTGATGAATTCTGGAACGCCGGTGAGTTTCTTTATTCCCTCAGGAAACTTAGTGTGATAAGCAGTATTGTACCTAAGACCACGTTTGTCAAGATATTGTCTAGCACACAGACCAAGAGGACCCTCTGTGGCAATATGGATATAAGTTGGACATATCTCCTTAATCTTTTTGCCCATCGCCCTCGGATAGGCAATCTTGACTTCGTTGTAGCCAGGGCAATTAACATAGCTGAAGTCCCCGGGATTAAGATAAACAAAATCATAACCATCCAGAATCGCATGTGCCTCAATATTCTTGTAGGTTGTAACGACACCATTAATTTGATTGGGTAAGTTGTCCGTTATTATCAGTATCTTCTTTGTCATTGCTCTGTGTCCATGTAATTATTTCCCAACGACCATCATGGTGTTCAACCAATGCTGTACATGATTCAACCCAATCTCCATCATTCATGTATGTAACGCCATCTATTTCTTTAATCTCTGCATGGTGTATGTGGCCACAGATAACACCATCAAAGCCACGCTTCTTACAGTATGCAGCTAGATTCTTTTCAAACTGAAATATAAAATCTACGGCCTTCTTTACTCTTCCTTTAAGATACTGGCTAAGACTAAAGTACCTAAAACCAAAGCGGTGCAGTATCCAATTAAGTTTACTATTGAGTGATAGAACCACATCATATGCTTTATCTCCTAAAAATGCTAACCATGGTGCAAGTCTTGTGATACCATCAAACAAATCGCCATGCGTGACAAGATAATGTTTACCATCTGCGCCGATGTGTTCTATTTGATTGTGTATTTCTATTAGACCAAAACTAAAATTATATGGTATCATTGGTCTAAGGAATTCATCGTGGTTACCTGCTATGTACAGTACCCGAGTTCCTTTTTTGGCATGTCCCAACACTCTACGTACCACGTTAGTGTGTGATTGCTTCCAACGCCATTTGTTTTGTTGTATTCTCCATGCGTCTATTATATCACCGATTAGATATAATGTGTCACATGAATTATGTTTGAGGAAATTGTTTAGCTTCTCGGCCTGACATTCGTTTGTCCCGAGATGCACATCGGATATGAATATTGAACGATAGGTTTTTGTGCTCATCCATTATGTAGATTTCCAGGAACTAGTAACGAAACTGTCACAATTCAAAACCTATGCATACACATCAATACGATGCTTCTCCATTCTTCGAATTTTTTCTCTGCGGATTTCCTCAAGAATCCGTTTATCTTGTACATGATCTTCTTGACGGCGATCCTGTAGCCGCCTTTGTTGAATATGATATTCTTTAATTCTGTCGATTTTCATAGTAGTATTTGTATATTTTTACAAAGTATGCAAATTGCAGTGGACTGTGTTCTGGGTCTGGAAGCTTATCACCAAAATGTTGTTTCAGTTTATCGTATGCGGCCATGATCTGTTCATCATTCATTTTGCCAATCTTTGTTTCAAGTATTCTTCATTATGTATCCATTCGTCTTTGAGGAAACCCCATTCACGGAGTTGTGGACCCATAAAGAACAATGTGGTTACTGGTTCATTGTTGTGAAGTTCCAACCAATGATAATCTTTTGAACCACGCATGATGATAGAACCTGGACCACGCCAGCGTGCAATGTCTACAATCTGCCTACCATTATCATCCAAGATTGGTGTGTGTTCCCAATAACCACCTTTGATAATCACAGTAATGAATGGCCATGGATGGTCATGGAAAACTGGTTCATCTGATTTCAGAATCTTGTGTAATACCACATTAAAAGGAAACCATTTGCGGTCTTTGAGAAACAAATAGTACCGATGCATGTACGGTTCTTTTGTCACTCTATCCAAAATTAACCGATAACGACCGAGCTTGTTCATCAATTTATGCATTATCATTTTACACCTCAATACTTGACCAAATTTTAAGTTTCTCTTTTTTTGCCTGACGGGCGGCATTAACATTAGAATCTGATATTATACACTTTTCTATCATAATGTCAACCATCGCCAGTAAATCACCGACTTCTTCTTCCAGACTTTGTTGATTTGTCTTATTGGTTACAGGATGTACCGAATCAATGCCAAATCGGAATATTTTTGAAATGGCTTGTGTGACTTCGGCACATTCTTCCTGTGCAATACAGAAAACCTCTTTAGTCTGCTTGTCAATTTTCATACAAATTCACTGAGCAATGTTTGTACTGCTTGACCGTCATTACGAACAAAATTTTCTGCCAAAGATTTGGCCTTTTGTTGGTCACCCAATGTTACCTTTTGAATAACTCTTTTATCAATATACATTTCAACAATCCACTGTGTCATAAGACCTTGGTCTAAACGAGTGAGTGTTGCTTTTCTGTCAACGTTAACAAATTCTGAATACATAGTCATTTTAATTCCTTTTAAGCTACTAGTTTAATGAAGCGATTTAATACCACACGGCTACCAATTCGGTTAACATTGTGTTTCGCAAAAGCAGATGCAATTCCTTTGATTGTAGAATTTTCTTTAACCTCAAAAGTTGCATCTTCTTCCGTATCTAGGCCACCAGAACGGAGAATATAATATTCATCATACCCACTATTCTGAAGTACCATAAATTTGTTTTTACGGAAATCTGATTTTAATGATTCGTGGTTATTTTGTTTCGGAAACCATTGTTGCACTTTGCGGCCAAAATCACGACCACTGATAATATAGAAACCAATTACATTAGAGTTGGTTCTAGCTCTTAACAATTTTATCAATGCTTTAGATTGTGCATCATATGCATAAGATTTTAGGTCAACAGATTCCTGGTTCTTGGTGATTGGATCACGAATAACCAAAGTTTCTGCTTTGATGGCTTTCGGCATCATATAATCATAACCATTATCATCATACACTTCACGCAAATTGTGTCCTTCACCATCTGTCAAAAAGATTGTGTTAACAATTTGCAATTTATATTTTTTCTGGAACTCTGGAACAATTGTCATTGAATAAATGATTGCTTCATTCAATGGTGTTCCAGATAAACTCAACCAATGTGGAGTGTGGCCAGGTCTATTATAATTTTTCGAAAGCCCTGACATATACACAAGACCAGAAGCTGCATAAGTAAATTCCGAACTAGACATTCTACTAGACAACAAATTGCATAATCCAAAACCTCTCAAATAGAGGTCTCCTTTTACAGCTTTTTGTCTTACGTAATGCTTACCAGCAGAATCTTCAATAAAAGCATATACTTCATATGGTATATTAACCTTCTTGCAAAACAACACAAGATTAATTAACTGTTTAACAGTATTACCAATGTGTTCAACCATTGAACCTGACCAGTCAAGGAACATCACAAGACCATGAGATTTTCCACCAGGTACAACTGTAATCTTTTTGAAGATATCTTCGTTGAATTGATATGAAAAGATTTTCTTCATATTCAAGTCACCAGTCTTTGCAACAGAAGCACGTTTTAACTGGTCTGCGTTCTTACGCATTTCAAATTCTTTAACAAGATAAGAAACAACTTTGTTACTTTCATTTCGAATTTTTATATAAGATTCTGTGCAAACCTTATGGTCCTCTTCTTTGTATTTTTTCCACAATTCTTTATGGTCAAAAATATATTTCGTATCTAATTGTGGAACATTTACGTATGCATAAGTTCCAGGTTTAGATTCAAATAACTTCTTTTCGTTTTGGCGAAATGCTTCACTAGTATGTGACTTGATTTTTTCTTCAAGTTTTTCATCCAAACTTTTTCCGGATTTTGAACCAGAAGCTGGTACTTGTTCTCCGTCTTCGTTTACGTTTACCTCAGATTCACTATTGCCATCGAAATCTTCATAGTCCTCATCATAGTCGGAACCAAAGCCCATTTCTTCCTCTGATACATCAGATTCATCATCATAATCATCACCATCTTCATCTGATTTGATTCTTAGTTTTTCTTCTTCTTCGATTTGCATTTTCATGTAATCGATAATTTTCTTGGTTACTTCAATTACTTCATCATAGGTTTCAGTTGTTTCAACTTCTCCAACCAGACCACGTTCAATATCATTAAACTGAATACGCAATCCAGCTCCACCTTTGCAGTGAAGATTAATCCTATCAAGTAAATTTAATTTGTTTAGGTCAGAATCTTTGACACCAAAGAAATCTTTTTCAAAGAGCTCTTTGTAAGCTCTCACAAAAGAATTTTTGAGGCCAGGATATTTGTATTTGATTTTGCGTTCAATGCGGGAATCTTCAACCACATTGGCAACATCACTATTTAATTTTAGCTTTCTTACTTTAAGCATACCCTCCATCGGAGTGTAAAGAGCATGACCAACTTCGTGTCCCATGAATAAATCATAAATTTCATTTGAAATATTCTTGTCGAGGATGGGTACAACTAAAACACGGTTACGAACATCAAAGGATGCTGTTTGTACCGGGCGCTGTTCAATCGTTAGATTCTCTGTAGCCATCAATTTGGCCAGCAACGATTTAGATTCAATCAATTCCATGAAAACTCCTGTGTGATAACTCTATTATATCACACTATCAATCAAAAATCAAGGCTGAGTTGTTTTTCTGCAACATCATTTTTTGAAATGTGTAAACTTCCGTTAACAATTTTAATGTTTATGGTGTCACCTTCTTTCCAACCGGTTTGTTCCAACATTTCCGGCGGAAATTTTAGCAAAATGTTGTCGGGATCGCCAGGTATTTCTTCGAAAATTTCTTCGTAGTTGTAAATTTTGCTCATTCGCACTGTTCCTTCAGTTTATTGTACCAATCTTGGTCATTTTCGAATTGGGACATGACTGCCCACTCACGTACAACTTTATCCAAAGGTTGCCATTCAATCGGTTCTTGTTTTGACTCAGTGATTTGCGACATTTTATGCTCCTAGCTCAGTGATTTGCGACAAAATTGTCTTTTTATCATTTTTACGACTGTATTTTGCAACATTTTTATGCGCTTGCACAGGCTTGATTGGTGTTCGACACACCGGTCGTTGCAATTTTACAACAAAACTCAGTTTTTTACTCATTTTAGCGCCTCATGTTTGAAATTTCTACAGCTGCTTCAGTGTTAAACACGGGAACAGCGTTGGATTTATGCATTGTTGCAATACCCAGCATGTTTGTACCAGTATAAACCTTTGGTTCAGCTTTGGTTGCACCAACTTCACCGGTATTTAACGATTTGTATTGTTTGGTTTCACGGCCAACAGGTGTTGACAGCTTATAAGACAATATATTGTTGGTTTTTTGGATTTTAAGTGGTTTTGTTGGTTGGTGTGATTCCAACCATTTTTCGTATTGCTCGAGCTTAGCCTTAGGCACTTTTTTGGCCTTGGACTTGGGTGAACGTACATAGAACATCATAAAATTTCTCCAACGAATAAGTGTATTATACACTATTCAAGGCATTTGTCAATATGTGTGTTGCACAAAAACAACACTAGAATTGTTTTGCTTTTCTTCTAGCAGGTTTTTGATAATCTTCATAACCAGTGAAAAGATCATAATTATCATAATTAGACACATTTCTTGTGGTTTTTTGTTGATCTTTTTTCTTTTTTCTTGATTTGAAATTGAAATTCTCATCATCATCGTAATTGCGAAACTTACCGGAAAATTTTGACACTTTAATTTAACTCCTTATTTAATAGTCTCAAAGGTTATGCCACGAATACGAGATTCTGGCATATTTGTTATGTCTGTTTGTGACACATAGATTATATTCGACATTGGGTAACATATTTTTATTAATTTCAACAAATTGCATGATGTTCCATCTTTATCATTATATGAGAACACCTCATCAACAAATGGAAAACTTCCTACTACTTCTTTTCTTTGGTCGAGTGTATTTTTATAACCATTTCTGAGTAACTTCATGTAAGCATCAGAATGTACGCCAACAACAAGCCAATCACACATTGACTTGCATTTTTTTAATAATTTAAATTCATTATAAGAAGGAGGATCAAATTCACCGGATATGACAATTATTTTTTCTCTGTCCATTATGGTAGAAGGTCTGGAAATGCCTCTTTTACAAATTTATAGTTAATACCTTTTACTCCCAAATCTTTTTGGAATATACCCAATAAGATTTCCGCTTCTCTTGGTTCGATTGATTCCAACATCTGAATCAATAGTTCATTTCTTCTTCTATCTGTCAATGTTTCGGCCATTGGATTGCCTTCTTGAAACATATACAATCTACGCAGCTGGTGTGCTAGACTATCATGCGTGATACCAGGTAACATATCAGTTGGCACTTTATAATTTTCAGGTATTTCTTTTACCTTCCATTGAAAATCTGGATGATATGTTAACTTGAAAACATCAACTAGTGGTTGTGACAAATTTTGGCTAATTATGTCCATTCTCTCTTTTCTACTTAGAGCATCATCAATTGCGTCAAATATTTCATATAACGGTTTCATTAAAATTCCTCAATAACATCAATTAAACTTTTCAGTTTGTTGGCAATTAAATAATCCAAAATTTTACCTTTGGGTGCTGGTTTAGTTTCTTCATAAGTATTTATGATTTTCTCTTTGATATCGCCTGGTATATTTCTGAGGTCGATGAGTGTCTGGTTACGAGAAAAACCAATTCTAGCATTTTCATCTTCCCATAGACCATAATCTTTTTCCATCAATTTATCAAGTTTACCTTTGTTGATTGGTGTTTGACGAATATCACGCACAAAACAATCCGATACTGATAACACATTCGGTATGCCGTCACCTTTATCTCCACGGATGATTTTTTCTTTCAATTCGGCTATTGGATTTTCCGAAATGAGAAATTTCTTTTGTGCAGGATTATATTGCTTGACAGTAAATTCACTTCTACCATTATACATTTGTAATTGTAGAAAATCACCATCACTTGAAATGATTAGGAGGTTTTCGTGCATGATGTGGCGAGGTACAAGTGTACCAATGATATCATCTGCTTCTGCTCCCTCAACATCAACAACTTTGTAGGGGAAATTGTCACGCAACTCTTGTTTGAATTTTGCAAGCATGTCAAAAATCATGTGCCAATCAAGGTCTGATTTTTCTCTTGTTTTCTTGCGGCCGGCCTTGTAGAAAGGAAAAAACTCCTTGCGCCAGTATTTGCGGTTGTCACTACAGAGTACAACTTCACCATATTCTTTACGGAATGTCTTTAGGTGCGTCCTGATGATGTTCAGGACCATATGTCTGATAAGACCTTCTTCTAATTTAACACCCTTTTGACTGGCAATTTGTGCCATCAGTCCAGCCAACAATACCTGGTTAAGGTCAACAAGAATCATAGTATACTTTCAGTTTCAAAGATTCTATTTTACATCAAACTCTTAATTTTGTCAAGCGCATCAGACATAAAAGAATTGGATGTTGTTGTTTTTTTGGCAACTATGCCAAACCAACCATTTGGTATTAATGTTGAAATATATTCTCTGGGTTCACTCAAAACAGCATCAAATGCTTCCAAGTTTTCCACTGTGTCTGTTTCTTCGTTGTGCCTAAACAACAAAACATGCCAACTTGGTCCAATAGAACCAACATCTATTGGTGTTCCAGGATTTTTGTATCTATTTGATTGAATGTGTATATCCACATCTGGATGAGGCATGAAAAACAAAGCATCATATTCCTCAATATCCTTCAAGTACTCTAACATTGCAAACCTTTAATGTGTGACTTTCTTACTCTTACCATAATCCAAGAATTGTAATAGTTATCTGTTTCTAAAGCACCGTGAACAAATTGTTCTTTAGCTTCAAGATAACCACATTCACCTTTACTTTTACACAGATGTATGATTTCTCGGCTAAACAAATCTTGGCCATGCATTATAACATCTTTTTTCAATTCCTCATTACTACCATAGTAAGTTTGCCAGTCCGAAGAAACTTTGAATTTTTTCTTCTTACCTTTCACTTGTTTTGTTTTTGATGAATAAAAGAATTTCTTACCAATATATTTTTTATTAGTAACTTGATTTGTTATAATATACACAAAACCGTAATTGTCACCAATTAAATCTTCTGTAAAATCTTCACTTTTATATGTCCAGTTTATTCCCATTTGTCTTCATCGGAATCATCATCTTCATTATCTTCTTCTTCTTCGGTTAATGATTCTATTGTTTCACCGCAAAATGGGCAAAACTCCGGATATTCTTCCGATACTAATTCTTCCATATAAATCATATCATAGCTCGATTCACAGTTTAAACATTCTGCTGTTATTGTTTTTGTTCCCATTTTCTTCCTTTAAGCTGCTTTAGCCCAAACATCACCCCAATTACCCGACAACGCACCCTTAGCATAGTCAGTAGCACGATTCTCAAAGAAATTGGTATGTGTTGGTGCATTAATCATTTCTTCAACCCAAGGTAATGGGTTCTTCTTCACTTTAAAGATGCCTTTTAGGCCAAGACTAATAAGTCTACGGTCAGCAATATAACGAATGTATTGTTTAACATCAGCATTGGTTAGACCTTCTATAGCTTGCATACTAAATGCTAAATCAATAAATTTATCTTCTAATTGAACCATCTTCTCAGCAATTGTATATATCTTACCTTTAAGTTCATCATTCCAGATTTCTTTATTTTCTTCAATGTATGTACGGAACAATTTAATCATTGATTCAGCGTGCATTGTTTCATCAACAATAGACCAAGTAACAATCTGACCCATACCTTTCATTTTACCGTGGCGTGGAAAATTAAGCAACATGATAAAAGAACTAAAAAGCTGCATACCTTCGGTAAAAGCGGAAAAAACAGCAATGTGAGTAGCAGTACTAGAGAGGTCACCATTCGTATTAGAGATATCCAAAACATAATCGTGTTTATCTTTCATCTCCTGATAATCTAAGAATTGGTTGTATGTTGTTTCTGGTAATCCAAGTGTTTCAATCAAATGACTATAGGCGGCCACATGAAGTGCTTCTCTTGCAGCGAAACCCATCAACATCATACGAACTTCTGGTTGTGGAAAATGCGGCAGATAATTCTTAACATACCCACCAGCCACATCAATATCACCTTGTGTAAAGAATCGGAAGATGTGTGTTAGAAATTGCTTTTCTTCGGTTGACAACTTCTTTTTCCAATCTTTAACATCTTCTGCCATTGGAACTTCTGTATGTAACCAATGTGATTGTTCATGCTTCAACCATGCATCATATGCCCAAGGATAATTGAAAGGTTTGAAACTGTTTCTCTCATCTGTTAATCTTGTTTGTGTTTTCTTAATCATGTTATGACCCATTCCTTTAATTCTGAAACTGTTTTATTGCCAACAAGTCTTTTAGATATATTATTATTTTCATCTAATAAAATTAATGTTGGTACACCACGAATGCCGTATTCTACTGCAACATCGGAATGAACATCAACATCAACAACCTCAATTGGTATACTAATGTCGGCTTCTTCCAAATTCTTTGCTAATAATTTGCATGGACCACACCATGATGCTGTAAATCTTAAAATTCTCATATCAATTGCACCAGCTTTGTTTGGCTTCACCGTAGTACTCACGGGCATAACCATTTGATATCAACATCTGACGCAAACTCTTACCATCAAGAATAACATCACCCAACACACGCCCACCATATTTGTCCCAGTCCATTAGAATGACCTGACGCTTTGTGGATGCGCTTATTTGTGCTTTAGTAAATGCAGATGCGGCCTGACCTCTTTGATCCTCGCTTGGGCATTGCGCTCTATGTCCTTTTTCTGGTGTATCAACACCGAACACACGAATAGATAGTTCCTGCTTCAACGGTGCTGGCAGAAATGGTGCTTGGAATGCTACAGTATCACCATCAATAACTCTGGTGATAACTGCATCATAAATGACACCCTCTTTTTGTTTGCCCTGTGCAAATGCTACGATGGATAGCATGGCTATTACACTTATAATTATTTTTTTCATTTTTTTCCTTATTGTTTGTTATTCGTTCATTCGCCATTTGTTTTCTGGCATGCCATAATCCCACTTTGGATCCATTTCAACATTCCATCTTGTAGTAGCAACATTAAAATCTGGTATCTTCATTTCTTTAGGATTAGATGCTGGCTCCAAAATAACAACACGATTATTTGGTTGGGCTGCAAATTGACCATTGTCACATTTAATAAAGTTAAAAGATTTATGATCCTCAACATCTTCACTATGCCCACAATCAAGAGTGTTAAAATCTGGATGTGCTGAATCAACTGTAAAAAGATATTCACCACCTAACCAAGATCCATCTTTCATTTTAATTTTACATCTCATGTTTGATATCATTGCTTTTTTAATCACCGTGATATCGTAAGACATACTGTTCCATAATTGTAAAAAATCCAAAGGATATGGATCACCTTCTATCGGTTTCCAACAGTAAGCGTGTAGTGGAAGTTTATCATACAATGCACCATATTGATTTAAGTATGATTCAATCCTAAACGCTTGGCTTCTTTGGGATTTTATTGTTATCCACCAACAAGGTTCAAGTTCTCCATGGCCCTTCTCAAAGTCATAGAGAAACTCTTTTCTAATAAAACATTTTATCGGTGGAAGATTAGCAACAATATGTGACATTCTTTATCTATCCATTAATTCGTTTACAAAGTCGAGTAATAAATCATGGTGTATACCCTGATGATAATAACCCTTCATCCAACTATAGCTATCATACCAAAACTGTTCACTTTCTGGATGACAACCAATTAAACCTATACGATTCTGTATGATAGCCATGTTATCACCATTACTATATGTTCCAAACGATTCATAAGGTGACATATCACCACCAACTATAGCACAACCATCATAGAAGAACATCCTGTAAGGTTCAATCGAACCATAACAGTTTTTCCACATAACACGCATATTCTTTGCATGTGGTCGTTTTGTACAGGTGCCAGGTCGTTTAATATACTGTACAACATCTAACTTGTCAAGTATATTAAAGTAATCTTTACCAGCCCAATATGCACCCATACAAATACCAAGATAGTGACCACCATTCTCTACAAACTCAATTACTCTTTCAGAATTATACTTGAATAATGTATCATATGAATCAGAATCACCAAAACCACCAGGTACTGCAACCATATCAACATCATTAAAGAAATTATCTTCAACTTCATTCTTTGAAAACAATTTGAAATTGTAGTGTGAACCTAAAGCCTTGATAATTCCATTTCCGCTTTGCACTGAACACTTTGGATCATGTATAAACAATGCTATAGTGGGTTTCATTTTAAATGTTTCAATTTTACTATTTCGTTTTTTAATTGTTCAATTTTTTGTGGATAATTTGTTCCTTGTTCCAATAAATTTGCATATTCAATTACCATTAAATCCCGTCTAACAGATTGATTATAATTTTTGGTGTTATTCAGCAATGAATCAAGTCTGTTTTTAAGTGTGCAAAATTCATAAACCAAATTTTCTGAATATGTACCTATTAAATTTTCAACAGTTTTTCTATCAACTTTATTTTTGTAATCATAATATTCTGTCCCGTATATAGAATGAAAAAGGCCAGCGGAACAAACATCTTTGCGTTCTTTACTATCTTCCAATATTATACAAGTTCTATATAAGTGTTCGAAAAATGTTTTACCACTATGTTTATCATTTAGAGTTTGATTGTAAATAAAATCAACTTCTTTATTCAAACATTTTTCATCTACTGTTTTGAGTACCAAAACCATTCTTAACTCTGGACAACTTCTACTAACTGGTCTCGCAGCATGTAATTTGTTTGAATCAAAAACCAATACTTTATTTTTCTTAGGTAGAATCGAAAGTTCAATTTCACCTTCTTCACTAACAATCACAGTTTCTCCGGCCCAATCTGGATTCCAGTTTTCATTTAAATAAACTATAATAGTTTCACTTACAGAATTTTTACCATATTGCTTTGTTATCCAAGAATCATCTCTATGTAAATATGCATCTGTTCCGTAAGTATAACCATTAACATAGGCTTTCAATAAACATCTTTTTCCAATTTGTTGTTGAATTACATTCCAAATTATTTTAATATCCTGTAATTTATCAATAAAAGGCATTTTACCATGGTCATAGATATAATTTAAACTATTCATTAATATTTTATTATTCCAATGGCCAAAATCATAAGATTTGTCTTCATTTGATTTCCATCCATAAGTCATTTTTTTAGCATAATTTTTTCTTATAGAATCCATTACATCATTGAAAGATTCATCGAATTGAAATAATTTAGTTTCATTTATCATAATATAATTTTATCCTTCGCAAGCTATACAATCATTTCCTTGTGCTACTTGAATCATATCCAGTTCTTTGATAACTTGACGTTCAATCTTCTTGGATACTTTGTCAGCCTTGGCCAATTTTTCTGAACGGCAGTAGTAAAGTGTTTTCACACCCTTTTTCCATGCCATGAAGTGTATAGCATGAATGTACTTGATGTGTGCATCTGGACGGAAGAACAAATTCAATGATTGTGCTTGATCGATGTACATTTGGCGGTCAGCAGCTAATTCAATCACCCAACGTTGGTCAATTTCCATAGATGTTTTGAATACTGCTTTTTGATTTTCATCAAGAATATTCAAATGTTGAACTGAACCATCATTTGCAATAATTGATGACCAAATATCATTATATTCTTCCTCTGTTTGTGTTAGACCTTTGATGATTATATCTAGCCAACGATTCTTGTTTAGAAATGCGCCAGATAACGTGTCCTGACGATAAGCATTAGCACGATAAGGTTCGATACTAGGGCTAGTATTTCCCATAATGATAGACGAAGAAGCATTTGGAGCAATAGCCATAAGATGACTGAAACGTTGACCGCTGCCAACAGCATCTGGAGCTTCGCCACGTTCTTTTCCCAAACTGATATTAGCTTCATCTAATCCCTTTCTAATTTGTTTGAACATTTGATTGTTTGCAACTTTGGCCATCACACCTTCAAATGCGACACCCTTCCGTTGTAGATAAGCATGGAAACCCAAAGCACCGACACCAATGCTGCGCTCACGACTGGCAGAATACTTTGCACGCTGAATGGTGGAAGGAGCATTATCAATAAAATACTGAAGAACATTGTCAAGCATTTCAGCAACATCACGAAGAAAAGTAGGATGGTCTTTCCATTCATCATAGTGTTCCAAATTTAAAGAGGACAAACAACACACTGCGGTACGTTGTTCATTAGTTGGTAAAATAATTTCTGAACAAAGATTTGATTGATGCACTTTCAATCCTTTGTCTTTTAAAAATTGTGGCAACATTCTATTGCTTGTATCAATATAGTGAATGTATGGTTCACCGGTGTGCATACGCATTTCAAGAATTTGTTGCCACAGATGTTTTGCTGACACCACTTCTCTCGCTTCACCAGAGTGTGGATCTCTTAGTTGCCAACTATCGGCCGCTTCAGGATCCAACATACATTTTTCAATAAGTGACATGAAGTCATCAGTGATATTAATACCATGATGTAAATTCAGGCAACGAACATTTTGGTCACCTGTTGGTTTACGCATTTCTAGGAACGGAATAATATCGGGGTGAGATATATCAAGATAAGCGGCATAAGAACCACGGCGAGTCCGGCCTTGACGATAAGCCAAAGAAGATGCATCGTAAATTTTAAGGTGAGGCATAACACCAGTAGACTTGTCATCAGCAGACCTAATGCCGAAGCCAATACCCACTCCACCGCCGTACATACTGAGCCAATTGGTTTCAGATAAGTTTTCAACTAAACCCTCCGCAGTATCTTCAATGTAGTTAAGAAAGCACGAAATAGGCATGCCACGCTTAGACCGACCAAAAGAAAGAATTGGAGTAGAATAACTGAGCCAATGATTAGAGGCGTAATCGTAAAGGCGCTGAGCATGTTCAGAATTACTTCCAAAACTTTTTGATACAAACGCAAATCTTTGTTGTGGTGAGGTTTCATCATCTTTCATGTACGATTCTTGTAATCGCTTTATTCCTAATTCATCAAATAGTTTATCTTTTTCCAAGTCTATTTTGACACCCATGTATTCCATATTTTTACTTTCTTATAATTGCTTTAATATTGGGTGGTGTCCAACCTTCTGGTTTTAACACTTTACCATCTTCTCTTTTTTCTACTTTACCGCTAGGGCTGATTTTGGCCAGATTGCTTCTTGATACTTCATCCCACACCTCTTGTTGTGGAATATTTAAAGAATGTTCTAGCCCCTCAATCACCCATTTCAAATCTGCACATGCATCAGCAATTTCCACTTTGTCCCTATTGCCGTATGCTGTCACAAGTTCTTTGAATTCTTCAACGATTAAGTCAACATATAATTCTGCTTGTGGTCCAAAATCTTTTTGTGTTTGACCACAAGCAATCATAAAAGTTTCAACATCATTTTTACTGTTCATTGATATACTCCTTAATCATTGGAAAAACTGGTTCGATGACCAAGGCACAAGCCAATGCAACATCACGATGTTCTTTTTGTGTTCCCTTTTCACTGCGGAGTTGTATATAGTGAACCCAACTACGAAGCGTTCCGTTCATGTACAAACGTGAAACTGTTATACCCTCCGGCAGCACTGCCCTCGCCTGTTCTTTTGCTATACCATTTGCAATAGCCCAATCATATGCACTTTGAGATGCATCTATAACTCTTTTTTGTTGTGTTTCCCACCAGGCCTGTAAAGCCAAGTTGTCAGTCACAATACTGTTTTGTCTATTTTTAGTATCTTGTAATCTGGCTTCTTTTAATTCCCAACCATGGTCTGCAACAGCATAACGCTGGTTGAATTCTTGAAAGGAAAAAGAACGATGCCGCAA
>Ga0102863_1000245_pt1 | contig 15197 bp, 21 predicted proteins | sample Colrivmet1449A02_FD_78451 | JGI IMG/M metagenome (GOLD analysis project Ga0102863, IMG submission 78451) | Estuarine microbial communities from the Columbia River estuary - metaG 1449A-02 | ecosystem: Environmental > Aquatic > Marine > Intertidal zone > Estuary | place: USA: Columbia River...
CTCAAGAACCGCCCCAAAGTATCCAGAGATGGATTTATATCAGCAGATTATATTTCTACAAACGTACTATAAAGGGTACTGGGTAGTAGAGAATGTCAAACCTTACTACAAACCTTTAATACCGCCTACTTGTGTGGTAGGACGCCACTACTTCTGGTCGAACTTTCCAATCGTAGCGAAGGATGTATCACGCCCCGCCAGCTTTATAAACACGCAGAACTTAAAGGGAAAGAAGGCGTTACAGGATTGGCTAGATATACATTTTGAAGAAAAACTATATTATGGTACGAACCACGACCCTTGTCAGGTTCTACGGAATTGTGTGCACCCGCTGTTAGGTAAGCAGGTATTTGATTGCTTCTTAGCACTATAAGACCTGCACATATGCTGCCCTCAACTCACCAACTCAAAAAAATTTCTTGACAATTTTTCCTTGTTCGTGTATACTTGCTATATTCTAACAGGAGGAATTTTCATGAGTTCATATTGGGGTTATCATTTAATGCTAGACTGTAGCGGCTGTAATGCAAATATTTCAGACCGTATTGCAATCTACACTTTCATCAAAGACTTAGTCGAGCGTATCGATATGGTTGCCGCAGGCGAACCTATTATCGAGCACCTGCTTCCAGGAGACCCGAAACAAGGGTACAGCCTGATGCAATTGATTACAACTTCGAATATCTGTGCACATTTTATGGATTTAGACGGTACAGCATACTTCGATGTATTTTCCTGCAAGGAATACGACATTGAGACGGTAAAAGAAATCGTAGCCGAGTATTTTGGGCCAACGAAGATGCGTGTAAATTATCTGACACGGCACGCAGACTAGATACCCGAGAAAAAAACTTCTTGACATCCGAACCCTGAGAAAGTATAATCGTAACCATGGCAAAAGAATTAACTACAATATCTCCAGAGGGACTCGATATAGCGAACAGTTACTTACAGTTCGGAAATATCCGGGCCGTCGCTGACTATCTTCAGGTTCCTGAATGCAATGTCGTGGAGGTGTTGAACAAGCGTGAAGTGAAAAAGTATATTGATACTATTTACCTCGATATGGGCTACCGCAATAAGAATAATATCGCTAGCTTACTAGATGAAATGATCGCGTCCAAACTTGAAGAAGCCCAGGAATCTGGAGTATACTCGAGCAAGGATTTAGCTGATCTATTACTAATGGCGCATAAAATGCGTATGGATGAGATTAAAGCCCAGTCTGAACTTATTAAGGCAGAGGGGACTAACATCAAGAACCAGACCAATGTTCAGATAAATGAGGCAGTGCCTTTCGGACAGGGTAATTATGGTAAGCTAATGGAGAAACTCTTAAGTGGAACGGGAAGTCAATGATTTAAAGAGCGGATTACACGCACACGAAGTGCAGTGCGAAGAGCGCTGGAAGACAACTTTTACTCGTCTTGGTAAAGTTGAAGATTCATTATTGCGTATCGAGAGTCGTATGGTTGCCATGTCCGGCGCACTTATACTGTTCTTAGCGGGATTGATTGTTACCCTATCACTGAAGTTGTGATCGACCCTATATCTGCCGTAGCGATGGCAACCTCGGCATTTAAAACAGTGCAGGCGATGGTTGCTGCGGGAAGAGAAGTGGAAGATACGCTAGGGCAGATTGGTAAGTGGTACGGGGCCGTAGCAGACTTTAACGAAGCAAAGCGACAGGCCGAAAACCCGCCAATATTTAAAAAGCTATTTGCAGGAAAAAGTATTGAACAAGAAGCAATGGAACTCTTTATTCAGAAGCGAAAGTTGGATGAGCAAGAGAAGCAGCTGCGTGAATTACTTACATACTCGTTCCCTGGTGATGGCTATCAAGAACTGCTACAAATGCGTAGAAAGATTAAAGAGCAGCGAGAGAAGACTGTGTACGCACAGGCTCGTCGTAGAAAAGCTTTTGTAACTACTGTTATAACTACGGGGTTATTGATATTACTGAGTGGAGCACTTTGGGGAACTATAGTCCTTATGCTCAAGTATTGGCCGGGAGCATAGCTATGAAAGTAATGGAGAGAGGTTCAAAGTACGAACAGTATGATATTGATGGTGACGGTATTGTGAGTGATGAAGAACTAGCAAGAGTGGAAGAGCTGCTACGTGTCGAGCATGAAAGAGCTCAGTATGAGAACGAAGATAAGAAGCAAGATGCTCAACGGAACATGGCATGGTTTGCTCTTTTCGGAATGTTACTCTATCCCTTTGCAGTTGTACTTGCAGACTTCGTAAACCTCGATAGTGCTTCAAAAATTCTTGGAGATATGGCACCAACATACTTCGTATCTGTAGCGGCCATCGTTGCAGCATTTTACGCAAAAGAAGCATTTGGAAAGTAAATGAGAATAATACTACTTGTAGCACTTCTACTCTCTGGCTGCGGAAATATTCCAAGCTTTTATGATGATAACGAGTCGCTACTTGCAGTAAATGTACGATATGAAGTTTCTCAGCTAAATTGTGAAAAACAAATACGAATAAAGAAGTTAAAGAAGAGTGTTGATGTGCTTGCACTTTACTCAGAAAGCAAGGGTTCTCAAGACGTTTATAAGCTCGTGCTCCTGATGAAAGAAACTTCTGATGGTTTGTATATTCGAGAAGCTCCTTCAGTTTCCTATTGTAATTTGAAAAAGAAAGCACTACAAAAGCAGAGCGATGATATTGCTCGTGCTATCATGAGGAGATACTAATGACTGAATTAGAGAATACTCTCAAGTTAATTGAAGAAGCCCTCGCAGATGGAAGTATGTCCAAAGAAGAGGCCAAAGAGCTTCTACTCGATGCAAAGAGAACACTAGAAATACATGAAGGAGCTAGCGATATTGAGCTCAAAGCCGTACTACTTGCAAGTGTTGCAGTACTAATGGAGTTAGTGTAATGATTAATAAATATTTTAAACGTGGAATGTGGTTTGTAGAGTGTAAAGCCTGCGCTAAATGTAGCGGGGGTAAAAAGCGTTTTGCTACTGAAGCAGAAGCAGACGCATTTATTGCCTCATGTTCAGATACTCCAGCTCCCGTAGCTGTAGAGGAGCCACTGTTTTCAACTTCGTGGTTAGAGGACATCGACAATGCCTACGAAGAAGAAGAAAGTAACTAGACCTGGTCTATACGCAAATATCAATGCGAGAAAGAAAAAAGGCATTAGTCGTAGCAAGAAAAAGTCTACGATTACTCCTAAAGCTTATGCTGCTATGAAAGGTGGTTTTAAGAAGAGAAAGAAACGTGCCCGTAAAAAGTAAAGCAAAGAAAAAAGATTCGAGACTGAAGAGAGCAGGCGTTGCGGGGTTTAATAAACCGAAGCGCACTCCAGGCCACCCGAAGAAGTCGCACATTGTTGTGGCAAAGGTTGGTACAAAGATTAAGACAATTCGTTTCGGCCAGCAAGGAGCTAATACGGCAGGGAAGCCCAAGGCTGGAGAATCGGAGGCAATGAAGAAGAAGCGCGCCTCTTTTAAAGCCCGTCACGCAAAAAATATTGCAAAGGGCAAGATGTCCGCAGCTTATTGGGCCGACAAGGTGAAGTGGTAATGGGAAACAAAACAGCACAGTATTATTTAAAAAATGGTCAAATTAGTGATGATGAGTTCGATATGAACATTGTCACAAATCCAAACGGTCAACCGGTTACTATTAATAACCCTTTAGCAGTAACCAATGTTGGTAGTAGTAATAATATTGACCTCGCTGCGGGGTTGCTGACAGGTTACTCACATATTAATAAGTTTGGATACTCGGGAACCGACATAAACGGTTCCGCTACAGTATGGGATAACTCTGGCACAGCTCCGACTTATCCATATGTTGCAGCTTCTACAATAGCTGTGACAAGCAGTAACGCATTAGATAATACTAAAACTATACTTATCACAGGACTAGACCAAAATTATCTTCCTTTGGAAGAGACTCTTATTGTCGGTGGCGCAGCGTCTACTTCTCAGTTTGTACGAGTGTTTAGAGCGCAAATGATTTCCGCACTAAATTTGGGTAATATTTCTATTACTCAGTCAAGTACTGTAGTTGCAAAAATTCTTGCCGGTAATTCTCAAACTCTTATGGCGGTATATACTATTCCCGCAGGAAAAACAGGCTATTTAATACACTTCGCAGGAAGTAGTGATAAAGCCAACGTATCAGTACTGTTTCGGCTTATAGCAAGATCATTCGACATAGCAGATGGTACTTTTGCTATAAAAGGGCTGTGGGGCACTCAAGGGGGCAATCCGGTAAACTATACATATGCCGTTCCTTTGGTTTTTACTGAAAAATCTGATATAAGAATTGATGCAGTTACTTCCGCAACTTGTGGAGTGGGTGCTATCTTTGATATCATATTGGTAGATAACGCATAAAATTACATATTATAGGCAAAACTGAATGGCAATTGAAATAAGCCGGAGAGATATAACTGGCGATAACATTTTAGAGTTACAATCTGAGACAAGGTTCATTAAGCTCCCAATACCTCCATACTTGGATTTATTGGGAGTAGAACCACTCCCATCGCAGGTAGCAATTATCAATGCGATCAATAATCCGAAGTATCGTTTTGTCTGTGCCGCCGTTTCTCGACGACAGGGAAAGACATACATCGCTAACATTATTGGACAACTAGTCTCCCTTGTACCAGGGTCCAATATCCTTATCATGTCCCCCAACTACGCCTTGTCTCAGATTTCTTTTGACCTTCAAAGAAACCTTATTAAACATTTTGATTTAGAAGTTACAAAAGATAACGCAAAAGATAAAGTTATCGAAATCTCCAACGGCTCCACCATTCGCATGGGCTCTGTCAATCAGGTGGATTCCTGTGTGGGTCGCTCTTATGACCTGATTATATTTGACGAAGCCGCACTTGCAGATGGACGAGATGCTTTTAACGTAGCACTCCGACCTACGCTTGATAAACCGAATTCAAAAGCGATTTTTATATCGACGCCACGGGGTCGCAACAACTGGTTCTCTGAGTTCTACCATAGAGGTTATTCAGACGAGTTTGAAGAGTGGTGTAGTATTCGTGCAACTTATCGCGATAATCCGCGTATGACAGAAAGTGATATTAAAGAAGCTCGGAAGTCTATGTCAGAAGCAGAATTTAAGCAAGAGTATGAAGCTGACTTTAATACATACGAAGGCCAGATTTGGAAGTTCAACTTCGAGGAATGCACTGCAGACCTGTCTAATCTCGATACTAGTAGAATGGACGTCTTTGCGGGGTTGGACGTTGGTTTCAAAGACCCAACAGCAATGTGTGTAATCGCATATGATTGGGATGCAGAGAAGTACTATTTACTCGCAGAGTATCTTAACTCTGAAAGAACAACGGAACAACACGCAGAGGAAATACAAAAACTTATCGACCTTTACGATATTGATTATATTTATATTGATAGTGCGGCACAGCAGACTCGTTTTGACTTTGCACAAAACTATGGAATTTCTACAATCAATGCGAAGAAGTCGGTGCTCGATGGAATATCTCATGTTGCAAGTCTAATGGATAATGATAAAATCATTATAGACCAGATGCAAAAGGAATGCTTAACTTGTGTAGATGCGTATCAATGGGACCCAAACCCTAATTTAATTAAGGAAAAGCCGAGGCATAATATGGCATCGCACATGGCTGATGCGCTACGATACGCCCTCTATTCATTCCAAAGCTCAGCCACTAGCTTCTAGTGATAGGTGCTTAAAAATAGTTATTGACATCTGACCTTAAAGTAGTTATAATTCTTCTAATGAAAAATCAATCCTGGAAACCGAAATGCCTAAGTTAAAACGTGATATAGTGAAGTACGTCCGTGATAAGGCAAAGTCTAAGTACCAGAAGGGAACGGCCTGTGAGATTTGTAACGAAACAGAGCAACTTGATTTTCACCATTATTATAGTTTAACGCCCCTGCTCAATCAGTGGATGTTAAAGAATAAGCATAATCCTGAATACATACAATCACTTCGGGATGATTTTATTGAAGAGCACTCTCGCGAGCTATACGATGATACTGTCACTTTATGTCATAGCCATCATTTAAAATTGCATTCAATTTACGGAAAAGACCCTGCGCTCGGAACAGCAAAAAAGCAGATGCGTTGGGTAGAGATTCAAAGAGAAAAATATGGCTTGGTATGATACTATTTTAGGGCGTAATCGCGTAGATGCAGAGGAGAAATTAAACCCTGCTCAAAGTTACTATGGCCATAATATAGAGCCTTCACGCGAGTATACCTACCAGTACGAGAGAGCTTACGAAGATTTAGAAGTAGTAAATCGCGGTGTAAATATGATTGTAGATGATGCAGCAGCTATTCCAACAACAGTTGCTCAGCAGTTAAATACTTCTGGAGTTGTAAAAGGAATTAAACGCTCACGAGTTGACTTGTTACTCAACAAAGAGCCCAACCCTTTTCAGGATATTAGCACATTTCGTCGTAACTTAATTACAGATTATATTATTGACGGTAATATCTTTATTTACTTTGATGGTGCTCACCTGTATCACTTACCTGCTAGCAAAATGACTATTCATGCGAGTGATACTACTTACATTGATAGATTTACTTTTAATGGTAAGATTGATTATTCTCCAAGCGAGATAATTCACATAAAGGAAAACTCCTTCTACTCTATCTATAGAGGCACCTCTCGTTTAAAGCCCGCTCTTCGTACAATGATACTTATGAAGCGTATGCGAGACTTCCAAGATAATTTCTTTAAGAACGGAGCTATTCCTGGTCTTGTTCTTAAAAGCCCAAATACATTATCAGACAAAATTAAAGAGCGTATGATAATGGCCTGGCAGCAGCGCTATAGCCCTGATGCAGGTGGTCGTAGACCTCTTATACTTGATGGCGGAATTGAAGTAGACCAGCTTTCAAATGTAAGCTTTAAAGACTTAGATTTCCAAGCAGCTATTGCAGATAACGAAAAGGTTGTTCTGAAGGCACTTGGAATTCCTCCAATTATGTTAGATTCTGGTAATAATGCAAATATTCGTCCAAATATGCGTTTATACTATCTCGAAACTGTCCTTCCTATCGTAAGAAAGTTGAATGGAGCACTAGAGAGATTTTTTGGTTTCGAGTTATACGAGGATATTACAGATATTCCGGCACTACAGCCAGAACTACGAGATGCTTCAGCATACTACGCATCATTAGTAAACACAGGAATCATATCTGCCAATGAAGCACGAAGTGCTCTTGGGTTTGACCACATGGACGGTCACGACGAGATTCGAATACCTGCAAATATTGCCGGAAGCGCAGTAAACCCTGAACAGGGTGGCGCACCGACACAGCCTGATTCACAAGGAGAATAAAATGGCAGAACTACCAATCAGAAAAAAGAAAGCACTTATCTCATCAATGGCAGTCTTTCTATTTGAGAATGGTCTAGCAAAAGACATCGAACAGTATAGACACATGAAAGACGCACCTTTGTCTATTCAAGCTATTACAAAGTATTTTGGAAGATGGCCCCGACTTCTTAAAGCTATTGAAACACAAGAACCGGCACTCTGGGCAGAAATTCTTAAAGCAGAAGAGAAAAAAGTATCGCCAGCACCCAAGCCGGCGGTATCTAAAGTAGAACCAGAGCTTAAAGCTGAAAAGCCTAAAGCAACGGTTAAGCCTGCTACGGCAGTTAAAACGGGAAAGTAAGATGGATAAAATCTTTAATCTTACATCTACTTTTAAAGCCCTCGAATCAGATGACGGTTCTGTAATGATTCGTGGTATGGCAAGTACAGCTGATTTTGACCGCGCAGGTGATTCCATCTCAGCAGAAGCTTGGCAAAAAGGTGGATTAAAAAACTTTGAAAAAAATCCAATTATTCTATTTAATCATGATTATGATAGACCAATTGGTAGAGCTACAGGTATGAAAGCTGGCCCTAACGGACTAGAGCTAGAGTGTAAGATTAGTAAAAATGCACCTGGTAATGTAGCTGAACTTGTTAAAGACGGTGTTCTTGGAGCCTTTTCTGTCGGTTTCAGAGTCAAGGATGCTGATTATATTAAAGAAACCGATGGACTTATGATTAAGGACGCTGAGTTGTTTGAAGTTTCGGTTGTTTCCGTTCCTTGTAACCAAGCAGCTACTTTTTCGCTATCGAAGTCTTTTGACTCTATTGCAGAGTACGAAGAATTCAAAAAAACTTTCACTAATCGTGTGGATCTAGCCGGTCAGTCTCTGGCTAAAGACGAAGTCAATACTTCTAGCGTAGCTAGTGACGCACCGCAAAGCGTAGAGAAATCTACAGATCAGGAGATCAAAATGGATAACCAAAACATCGACTTGGAAGCTTTTGCTAAAAAAGTAGCGGACGAAACTGCTGCCAAAATCGCAATGAAGCAAGCCGAACAAAAAGCAGCTGAGAAAGCAGAATTTGACGCTAAAGCAGCTCAAGCTTCAGCAATTGAAGCACAAGAAATTCGTATTAAAACAGGCATTCAGACTGGCGTAGAGTCTCTTATGGCCGACGTAGCAGCTAAATTAGCTGAGAAAGATGCTAAGCTCGAAGAAGTACTTGGCAAGTTTGGCAAGGACCTCGAAGAGAAGAACGCAGAAATCGAAGCTATGCGTAACAGCAAGCGCGTATTTGGCGATCGTTCAGACGCTAAAGGCGACCTTTCTAAGTGGGGCAAGGACTTCATGTATGCTCACATGTTGGGTGTTATGACTGGTAAAGGCATGAACACTTCTTTTGCTCGCGACCTTCAACAAAAAGCAGGTATCAGCTATGGTGATGCAGCAGCAGGTGATGTTAGTGGCCTCCAGATTGATCAAGAAGTATCTTCTTTGATTGAAAAAGAAATCATGAACGAAACTAAGATTGCTAAGCTTTTCCGTGAGATTCAAGTAAATGGCGCTTCTACTATTCTGCCAATTCAAATGGATGTTTCTGGCGCTCAGTGGAATAACAACGCAGCAACAACTGATGGTACTCTTACGCCAAACGGCGGTCGTCCTACTGCAGCAACTTTGACTGCACACCGTCTGATTTCTACTACTTTCATGGAAAATGAAGTTGATGAACAAGTTCTTATTAACCTTATGCCTATGCTAGTAGAGTCAGTAGCTCGTGCACACGCAACTAGTGTTGAAGCAGCGCTTGTTAACGCAACTACCGGCGGTGCTGAGAAATTCAATGGTCTAGCCGCTCTTGCTACCCCTGACGCTTCTTCCACTATGTCTCTTGGTACTGGCCAGCGACTGAATGCTGATATGCTTCTAGGTATGCGCGAGAAGATGGGTAAGTATGGTATTAATCCAGCTAAACTCGTTTATATCGTTAGCCAGCAGGGTTACTTTGACCTTTTGAACGACGCAGAATTCCAGACCGTAACTGAAGTAGGCTCTGACTTTGCTACTCGTATTTCTGGTGTTATCGGTGCCGTTTATGGCACTCCAGTAGTTGTTTCTGAGCAGTTCCCAGCAGCAGCAATTGGTACCCCAGCAGCTTTCGCAGTTTATACTCCTAACTATGTAATTCCACGTCTCCGTGGTGTTGCGGTTGAGAGCGACTACGAAGTTATGGCACAGCGTCGTGTAATCGTTGCTACTCAGTCTCTTGGTTTCTCTGAGCTTGTAAATGGCGCAACAGGTTACGAGCCACTTGTTAGATTGAACTACATCGCTTAATAGCAGAGTAAAAAACAAGGGGGAGCTCGCTCCCCTAAGTTTTTACTAATGGACTTATAATATGGCAAACCTAATCAGCTTAGCTTCCTATAAAGATCTCGCAGGTATTACTTCTAGTACCAGCGATTTTCAGTTAAGCGCATTAATTGACTCCGTGAGTAAATTAGTAAAAACTTATTGCAATAATACTTTTGTTGACTATTATTCAACAAATAAAGAAGAAATTTTTAGCATTAACTTTGTTAGTACATCTGTTCAGTTAACAGAAAGCCCTGTAAACACTATCGTATCTGTCGAAGAGCGCGATAATATATCCTCAGCTTACACCGTTCTAGTAGCAAACCAAGATTACTACTTTGATGATACTACAGAAAGCGTATTTCGTAGTAATGGGTATAATGGATATCAGAGCTTCCCACAAGGACCAGGCGCTGTTCGCATAACTTATACAGCAGGCTATTCAGACACCCCACTTGACCTTCGACTGGCGGTTGTAGACCTTGTAACATACTACTTTAAAGGTGAGCATAAGCAGCGCCAAACACTTGCTGGTGCTAGCATTCAAAATCAATCCTCCTCCAGTGTTAGGGACAGCGTAGCTTTTCCAGACCACATTAAACGTGTTCTGGACTTATATAAGAACTATTAATGTCTGAAGAGGTAATGTATAGTGTTCTGAGGCGTATAGAAAAAGATATTAAAAAATCTTCTGAAGCGTACAGAACTCTTGTTAGTAACTACGAAATACATGATATAGAGATAGACGAAGCCGAGATTGTAAGGCAAGTTAGCGCAGAAATGACCTCACGAGAAGGTGCTGAACGTTTAACCCAAGGTATGCAAGATATTATAGATACCGAAGTTAAAAAAATGTGTACATACTTATACGATAGCTTTCATCCTAATAATTATAATAGCACTAATCTTAAATGGACTATTAGCACAGATTTTGTTGGTACTAGCAGTAAGTTTTCTTTTGTACTTGCTACTAAGCCGGGTAAATCAGCAAATGTATTTAACGCATTTAAAAAGATAAAGCAAGAGGCTCAAAAACCTTTAATAGCGGCATTAAATAAAAAAATAAAGGAATTAAATAGAGGTTCTACAAATAAGAGAGAGCTTATTAATTCACAAAAAGGCTTTCTTGATATTGGGCACCGAGAAGGCTCTTCGGTATCATTACAAAGAGCTGCCGCAGTACAAAAAATATTGTGGAGCTTAGATAAAAATACAAGTAAAACTGCATTAGCTGAAAAAGTTATAAAGGAGATTTCTAGTGCTATTCAATGGGAAATTACCCGAAGCAAGGTTGGCCCTCCAAAAGATACTATTAGTATAAGTCTTGAGGGCAGTAAGATTAATCGGAACTCTAGGGGTAAGGGAGAAATTTCGGAGCTTAATGCCAAACTCCTAGAGATAAATGAAAAAATAGGAAAAGAGTGGGCAGATTTAGAAGGCTCAGATTCTCCGATTAAATCAAGACAAAAAGAGATTGTCCGTGCATTAACCAAGCCTTTAAAAAGTAAAAATATAAAAGTTACAGGCCCCTCTTCAAAAGCAAACAAATCCAAGCCCGGAAAGGTAAAGATGGTTGTGAAGGGCGGCAAGGCTACAGTTAAAAAGTATGTTGATAAAAATATAAGTAAAACTGCTACAAGGAAGCGAGGTGTAGGAGTAGGCTCCCAGCCTTTAATGTTACTTGTAGCAATAAATAAAGACCTACCCGCTACTGTAAGAAAGAATATGGGCCTTCCTGCACTTGAAAATAGAACTGGTAGGTTTTCAGAGAGCGTAAGAATTACAGATATAACACAAACACCTCAAGGTTTTCCAAGTGTTGGGTATACATATGATAAATTCCCTTACCAAACTTTTGAGCCAGGATATGCACAGGGGTCTTATAATAGAGACCCGCGAAGGTTAATTGATAAATCTATCCGAGAAATCGCAGCTCAATTCGCAATCGGAAGATTCTACACTAGGAGAACGTAATGGCAAATGAACGTGGTTATACTACCAGACGCCATCAAATAGTTGCCGCATTGGTAACAAAACTAAAAACTATAAATGGTTTAGGAAATTTTTTAACTGACCTTGATAATAATGTACAAGGTAGACTATTATTTTGGGATGAAGTTGACCAGTTTCCAGCAGTTCACTTGAATGCAGGCTCAGAGACACGAGAGTACCTTGGGGCGGGGCAGAAAAATAGATTTTTAAGCATAACAGTTAGATGTTACGTAAACAATGAGGATGCTACATTAGCACTTGACCGACTCTTAGAAGATGTAGAGACAGTGTTGGAAACTAATTCTCGATTATCGTATATTGATTCACAGGGCGTGACTCAATATACTCAACAAATCACAATCATTAGTATTGACACTGATGAGGGTGTACTTGAACCACTAGGCGTTGGAGAAATGCTGATTGAGGTTCGATACTAGAAAATACTGGCACGAACAAAAGTTCACGTCCATGTCTTTTCAGGATAACATAGGAGATTAACTATGGCACAGCTATATTTTAGTAGAGACGTAAAAGTTTATGTGCAAATCGGGGCCCAACTTTGGGATATACCTGTTTTGGAAGGCTTTTCTTTCTCGCAAACAACAAACGCGGTAGAAATTACTATTAATGAAATGGGAAGTACTAATAGTACTCGTGGTCGTAAAATGTTTAATGACTCTTTAGCTCCAGCTGAATGGTCTTTCTCAACTTATGCACGTCCTTTCATCTCTGCAGGTACTGCGACATCAAACAGTTTTAGTGCGGATAATGCTGCCAGACATCACGCAATAGAAGAGTCTTTATGGGCCTTATTAAGTGGTCCTGCTACTTATGCATCTTACGCTTTTACCAATCAAATCACACCGGCATTGACCGATACAACAATTGATTTTAGCGAATCAAACCGCTCGACTCTTGGCACAGCAACTATTTGGTTCCATTTCCCAGACGCTACTACCCCCACAGTTTATAAGTTAACAGAAGCTTGTGTTAATGAAGCAACCCTTAACTTTGATATTGATGGTATTGCTACTATTGATTGGTCAGGTATGGCACAGAAGATTGTAGATGCTCCATATGCAGATTTAGAAGCAGCTCTCGGCCTGCAGAGTGGCGCCGCCCTCACAACCGCAACTAAGTTAATTAATGAAGGAGCTACCTGTGATGATACTGGTAACTTTATTCGTAACCGCTTAAGTACTGTCACAATTCAAGCTGCCGATACTGTAACATTCCCAGGCAAGTTAGACACATCAACTCCTCCAGTCGCCACTGGCGAATATAGTCTTGTGTTAACTGGCGGTAGTATTACCATTAGTAATAATATGAGCTTTTTAACGCCATCTTCTTTGGCTTGTGTAAATGTGCCTCTCGGTCATGTAACGGGTGCACGTACTGTGTCTGGCTCTTTGGACTGTTACTTAAATGGTGAGGGGGCAGATGGAAGTGGTCAGCTATTTGAAGACTTAATTGATGCAACCTCTCTTACTACAAACTCATTTAACGTAGTAGTATCTGTAGGAGGAACCGCAGCCAATAATATGACTTTTAACTTCCCAACAACCCACTTTGAGATTCCATCACACGATCTCGCAGACGTAGTATCTTTAACTACTAACTTCCATGCACTGCCTTCAAGTATTGACGCAACAGACGAAGTGACAGTTGTTTATAAGGGATTAGCGCTGTAAGGATATAACATAGTAAAAAATAATTCTTGACTTTTATGGTCTATTGAATTATACTATGTAGTAAGAAAATCAAAGCAGGGATGATTTTTCATCCCTGCTTTGTTTCCACAAACTAATAATAAGGATTATAGTATGAGCGATACCCCCATTTCATTAGCGAGTCTCATGACTCCTAGCAAGACCGTAAAACTTGACTTCCCTGGATACGCAGGAATGACAGTAGACTTATGTTACCTAGCCCGAGAAGAGTTAGTTAAACTACGTAAAAAATGTGTTACCACTAAATTTAGCAAGAAAACTCGTCAGCCAGAAGAAGTGCTAGATGAAGATAAATTCTTGTTAGAGTATTGTAAATCAGTTATCAAAGGTTGGTCAGGCTTCAAATATCGATACCTAGAAGAGCTTCTTTTGGTAGATGTTTCGTCCTTTGACCCTGATGATGTTCTTGGTTTCTCACATGAAAATGCTGAACTGTTGATGCGCAACTCAAGTGACTTTGACACTTGGGTAACTGAAACTGTAGGCGACTTAGAAAATTTTACTGGGAACAAGTAGAAGAGATACGCTCCCTACTTGTTAAGTATGTAAAGTCTTCAAGGCAGATAGATGTAGATAAATATTTACTTCTATGTGAACAATTAGGGCAAGAACCTGACCCCAAAAAGATGCCGCTGGACCCCTCGGATTTCCCCGCAGAGGTTCAAGTGGCATTTTTTATATCTGGACTTCTAGAAGATAGATGGGACGGAACGTCTGGAACCTATATGGGAAAAGACTGGTCAAATCTTGAATATTTCTTTAATCTATATGAAATAGAAGAGCCAAGAGTTATATTATATATAATGAAAATATATGAAAACGTATTAGTATCTGATAGGCACGATGAAACAGAACGAAAGCGGAAGGCAGAAGAGAGAAAATCTGCGGGCGGTGGAAAGAATTTCACCCATAATGTGAAAGGCTAATGGCAAATAATAAAGTCCAAGTTGATGTAATTATTGATGATAAGGGTAACTTAAAGAAAGTAGCCAATGATGCAAATAAGGCCGGACAAGGTCTTGACCAAGCAGCAAAAGCCTCAAATAATTATAGTAAAGGCCAGAAAGGTGTAGCGGGTGCTACATCTAACTCTACGAAAGCTTTCTCGAAAATGTCAGGTGGCATGGGTGGCATGGTCGGTGTTTATGCTGAAGTTGCTTCTCGTGTTTTCGCGGTTTCTGCCGCATTCCAATTTCTAAAATCCGCCAGTGATATTACTAACCTTATAGCAGGTCAAGAAGCTCTTGGAGCTGTATCTGGAGTAGCTTATAAAACTCTTACACAAGGCCTCAAAGACGCAACAGACGGTCAGCTTAGCTATGCGGATGCTGCAAAAGCAGCAGCAATTGGTACTGCTGCAGGCCTTAGCCCAGACCAATTAAATCGACTTGGTAAAGCTGCAAAAAATACCTCTATCGCATTAGGAAGAGATTTGGGCGATTCTTTCGATCGACTCATTCGAGGTGTTACAAAAGCAGAGCCAGAACTATTAGACGAATTAGGTATTATTCTACGACTGGAAACTGCAAAGAAAAATTATGCTCTTCAAATCGGCAAAACTGCTCAAACTTTAACCCAATTTGAACAATCACAAGCAGTAGCTAACGAAGTACTCACCCAAGCAGAAACAAAGTTTGGTGATATTGAAAAGATTATGGACCCTTCTGCGGCCTCTTTAAATAGATTCCTTGTTAGTTTTGATTCTTTACTAAATAGCATAAAGCAATTTACTACTACAGCTCTGCGCCCAGTTTTTGATTTTCTATCAGATAATACATTTGCATTATCCGCAGC